>Ga0272449_1000063_pt1 | contig 141117 bp, 147 predicted proteins | sample YNPCB0241_FD_198679 | JGI IMG/M metagenome (GOLD analysis project Ga0272449, IMG submission 198679) | Hot spring sediment microbial communities from Yellowstone National Park, WY, United States - YNP-CB-024-1 | ecosystem: Environmental > Aquatic > Thermal springs > Hot (42-90C) > Sediment...
ATAGCGTTAGGAGAAAACTATTACATGATAAGCGAGTTCGCTAGGGTTATGGAGGAAAATGTGGCGAGGATCATACAGCCTGACATAAACCACGCTGGAGGCTTAACCCAGATAAAGAAAATTTCGTCTATAGCGGAATACTATGACATAAAACTTGCACCACACCTGCACTCAATAATTGGCTTTGTAGCGGGACTACATCTTTTAACAGCCGCCCCAAACGGCTATATTGCAGAATACCCAATATATGGTAGGATATGGAAGATAAGGGATGCACTTCTAGAAAAGTGTATACTTATACGTGATGGTTGTGCCAAAATTTTAAACAAAAAGGGAATAGGGTTTGAGGAAGAAAACCTTTCCCCACTCCAATATAAACATTGAAATTATCTTCTAACCTTATTGACCCTTTCCACCAATTTACTAGCTGAATCCGTTAAAAGACCTGTGTGTCTATTCCGACGTCAGCCTTATACCATGGATTTCCCGATCCGTCCACGAGCCTTCCTCCAAAAATTATAACATCAAGCATGATACAGAAAATTTTTTATTAAATATTTAAGCGTTTCACATAAAATTATTATATGCTGTCCTCCCTACACTAGGCTGAGGCATGATATATTTTGAAGAAGGTTTCGTTTAAAGATGTTGGATTAAAGTACACTTTAAGCCCATACGATAAGCCTGTACTACAGATTAAGTCAGGAGAAAGGGTTGTCGTGGAGGTAGAGGACGCCAGCTCAGGGCAGATTAGGAGAGAAGGTGACGTAAGGGATAGAAGCAAGGTTCCGTTCGGTAACCCCATCGTCGGCCCAATATATGTCGATGGTGCTGAGCCTGGAATGTGTCTGGCTATAAAAATATTGGACATAAGGCCGACGATCGGCCAAGGTGCAACATACTTTTCAGAATTCAATGAAAGATACCTAACAGATGTTCCAGTTCTAAAATTTATGGGTGCAAGACTACCTCCAAAGACAAAAATATGCAAGATACAGAATGGAAAGGTGTATTTTGGAAACATAATATTACCCTACAGGCCCATGGTTGGCACAATAGGTGTAGCACCTCACCCTGAAGCTGAAGGTATATCGTCGGGTGTTCTTCCAGGCAAGCATGGGGGTAACATGGACATTCCAGACATCTGTCCAGGTAGTACCGTATACCTTCCAACCTTCCACAGAGGCGGTCTACTCTACATTGGAGACGCTCACGCGATACAAGGTGACGGCGAAATTTCTGGCACAGCTATAGAAATGCCGGCTGAAATTGAAATAGAGGTTAACCTTTTAGATGAGAAGCTTGATTGGCCTAGAATAGAAAATGATAGTGAACTAATGTGTGTTGCCACAACAGGGCAGGGTCGAAGCTTCGAGGACGCGGTTAGAATAGCCTTCCTTGAACTCGTGCTTCTAATGGAAAAGAAGTTTGGAATAGACAGGTTCGACGGCCTAATGCTATGCTCTCAAGCGGGAAAGATTAGAGTGGGAAACCTTTGGGCTGTAGCAGCAAAAATTGACAAAGGTTATCTTAAAAAATAACTTATTTTGAACGCTTAACCGTCTTAGGCTCCCTTGAATCCTTTAACATAAAGTAGGCGAACAACCTAACATATATTATCGAAAAGAGTAGGCCGAAGCCTAGGCCGAAAACCATTCCAAAAACCATGTACTGCAAATTAAACTGCGTCAAAGGCTGCTCAAAAATATTGCATACGATCAGTTCAATAAGATACTGTTGAAATGGAAAAGTTGACGTCCAAAATAGTCCAGTGTAAGCTAGAAATCTTCCATAGGATGAAATCGAGTTCCTTATCCTTGACAAAATAATATCATATAATATTCCGCATGCAGCGATCGTAACATAGCCAGCTATCACGGTAACCGTTCCAAGTGAAACGTTTTCCGAAAATATTACTGTTGCAACGTTCAAGGGTGTGGAGAGTATAAGTGCGGAGATCATGCCAACAAATCTTCTCAATTTCCACAATTAAACCACCAAAATAAAATTATACACTTGAAAAGATTCCGGTAAACACCATTGTTCATGTTCAAATCATAAGCATTTCACCTTATAAATTTAAGTTTTTAAAATTTTTTATTCCCCCAAATTTTGCATAAATTCTGGCAAAAGTAAATATGCTTAAAGAGTGTGACTTGAGAGGTGGAGAAGGATGTGCAGGAGGAAAAGGGTTATCACATAACATTATATAAGAAGGTTGTTGCTAGGAGGCCTAAACTTATGGAAGCTGTTCAAAAAAATTTGCAGGAACTGCTTGACGAGCTAAAGAGTAGCCCTGAAAAGATGATCTCATACTATGAAAAATGTATATCAGAAGAGTTTTTGGACAAGTGTGATTCACCTGAAAAGCTATGGCTCTTCCTAATACTGAAATTTTCCCTAAGCTACCTGAACGTTGAAAGAAATGTCTTCAACTCCTGGTACGATTCTGTAAAGGCATTTTATGATAGCGAAATTCCTCAAGCTTTAAAGGTTAACGTTGAATTTACTAAGCTATTAGACGACCTAGAATATAGGGGAAGGTTTCTGAACAGGATCTATCCAGTAAGAAGAGACCTATACCTGAAACTCGAAAGGATGTTGAAGATCTACGACAGGTTTAAGATGGTCTCAAAAAGGGATGAAGAACTTGAAGGAAAACTTAATAGAAAGCTTACAGTATTTAGGCTACTTCACCCCATAAAATTCAATAGGTTCGTGAAGAAGGTTGAAGAAAGGAAGCCCAGTATAAAAGAATATCTTCCACTAATATACCAGTCCTAAAAATGTTGGAAACCTGCTAAACCAAGGTTAGAAATCAAAAAGTATATAAGTTGATTATACACAAAAAGGTTTTCAAAGGTGAAGTGTTTGGAAGTTGGAAAATTTTATGCACTACCAAAGTTGCCTTACGATTACAAGGACCTTGAACCTTACATGTCAGAAGAACAGTTGAGAATACATCATACAAAACATCATCAAGCATACGTTAACGCAGCCAACAGCATACTTCAGAAGCTTGATAAAGCTCACAAGGAAAACCTTGACATAGACGTGAAGGCTGTTCTAAAAGAACTTTCATGGAACATAGGCGGCCACCTACTACACTCACTCTTTTGGGAAAACATGGCGCCACCTTCAAAGGCTGGCGGAAAGCCTGGGGGCAAGCTTGCTGACGTAATAGAAAAGGAGTTCGGAAGCTTTGAAAGATTCAAAAAAGAGTTTTCTCAAACTGCTATAACAGTTGAGGGTTCAGGATGGGCTGCACTAACGTACTGCCTGCAAACTGGGAGGCCACTGATAATGCAAGTTGAAAAGCATAACACAAACGTTTACCCCATGTTCAGGATACTTATGGTGCTAGATGTCTTTGAGCATGCATACTACATAGACTACAAAAACGATAGAGCCAAATTTGTAGAAAACTTCTGGAACATAGTCAACTGGGATACAGTGAATAAAAGGTTGGAGGAACTGTTAAAGTAATTCTCCTCCAATTTTTTTTTAATTTGTAACCCTTTCTCCAGATATAATATATGTTACAGAGTCTGCAATGTACGTTGCATGATCCGCTATTCTTTCAAGGTACCTTAAAATTAACACTTCTGAGATCGTACACTTTACATTCTTTGAATTTGATGCCATTTTAAGAGCATCAAGATAAGTTTTGTCCACAAAGACATCCATTTCCTTCACCTTTTTAGCCAAATTAATATCTCTGTTGACAAATGCCTCAATGCTCTTTTTCACCATTTCCTTTACATGCTCACCTACCCTAATCACATTACTTTTATCACATGAAGTCATTTCTCCGAAGATTCTTAAAACTTGTGATATGTCAAACGCGTATCTCGAAAATCGTAAGAAACCGTAGCCTATTTCCAAGCAAGATTTTATAAATCGAAGGTCTGACGCTACAGGTTGATATCTCGCAATTAGTTCGACAGCAAGCTCATTTACCTCATCATACATTTTACGAATCTCATTCGACCTTATATAGAGGTGATCCATTAAATCTTCTCCTTGACTGTATGAATCGATTGCTAGAAAGACAGTTTTAGCCGAATACTCTCCAATATCCATTATCATTTTTTTAAGCCTCTCAAGGCCCAGATCCATTAACCTAACCAAATATCCATCACCTTCAACCAAATCTTCCCGCAATATAATTTTCCGTTAACTCCTCCTTAGGGTTGCTGAATATCCTTGATGTTTCATCATATTCTATTAGTTTTCCCAAGTACAAGAAAGCTGTGTAATCGGATACTCTTGCCGCCTGTTGCATATTATGTGTAACTATAACTATGGTATAATTCTTCTTTAATGAAACAATCAATTGCTCAATCTTTGAGGCTGCAATTGGATCAAGGGCTGAAGTAGGTTCATCAAGCAGAAGTACTTCAGGTTCGACTGCTAAAGCCCTTGCTATGCAGAGCCTTTGCTGCTGTCCTCCAGAAAGACTAGCACCAGACTTATCTAAATCATTTTTAACTTCGTCCCAAAGCCATGCCTGCTCTAAACTTCTTTTCACTATCTCATAAAGCCTTTTCCTATCTCTTACCCCATTTAGCTTGAGTCCTGCAGCCACATTATCAAAAATTGACATCATAGGAAAGGGGTTTGGCTTCTGAAAAACCATTCCAATCCTTCTTCTAACTAGAACGGGATCGATTTCCCTAGAATATATGTTTACTCCATCAAGAAGTACTTTTCCTTCAACCCTCGCCGATGGAACGAGTTCATGCATCCTATTTAAACATCTTATAAATGTCGACTTTCCGCATCCCGAAGGCCCTATTACGGCCGTCACAGCATTCACCCTAATCTTCAGCGATATGTCCTTGAGCACGTGCTTGTTTCCAAACCATGCGTTCAAATTTTCTGTCTCAATTTTGTATAAGCTCCTAATTCTATCTATTTCCTTTTCAACGGAAACCGACTTTTTGCCTATCAAATTATCACATCCTCCTATATTTTGACTTTGTTAAAATCCTTGCACTTACATTAAAAAATAGTACAAGCGATATTAGAACTAAAGCGGCTCCCCAACCCTGCTGATGCGCATACTCATATGGTTGTAATGCTAAACGCCAAATCCTTAACGTAAGTGAATCCATAGGCGCATTTAATCCTGAAAAGAACCATCGACTTCCCAATATAGTCATTATCAATGGTGCTGTTTCTCCAGTAATCCTCGCTATAGAAAGTAAGATGCCCGTAACTACCCCATCTTTTGCTGAAACAAGGGCAATACTTATTATAGTCCTCCACCTACTTACACCCAAAGCCATAGACGCCTCTCTAATGCTGTTTGGAACAAGCTTTAAAGCTTCTTCAGTTGTCCTTGCAACAATTGGTATCATTATTATAGACAAGGATATAGCACCGGCTATCGGCGAAAAACTACCTAATGGTACAACTACCACTAGGTAGACGAAGATGCCTATAACTATTGAAGGAAATTGAGTTAATATATTATTTGATAATCTAACAAGTCTCCCAAAGTTGTTGTCTCCGAATTCGGCTAAAAATATTCCTGAAAGAACACCCACAGGAATCCCAATCAAACTTGTTAGACCGATAAGTATCAACGTTCCCTGAATAGCATTAGCTACACCTCCTCCCGGTTCCCCTACAGCTCCAGGCGGCTTTATAAAAAAATCTATATTTAGAGCTGGGAAACCATTTTTTATAACTTCTATAAGAATACTAAACAAAGGCATAGTTGCAATTAAGGTGCATGAAAGGCAAGCTAGGTAAGCAATCTTATTCTTAAATTTCCTAACCTTATAATTCTCCATATCATTTAATCTCATATTATTCAACCATGCCACCCCTCGTTTTAATTGAACGCCATATCATAATCTGTGCTATTAAGTTGACCGCTAAAGCAAAAAGGAATAATATTAACCCTACACCAATCAAAGCCTTAGCATGTAAGGAAATAGGGTCTGCCTCGTTAAACTCGTTCGCGATTAGTGAAGCCATGGTCTGACCTGCCTTAAATAGTGAAGTTGGAATAGCAGCTTCTCCTATAGCGTTTCCTATAACCATTGAAACAGCCATAGTTTCACCTACAGCTCTGCCTAAACCTAATATTGTCGCTCCGAATATGCCTGATTTTGCATAACTTAGTACTCCAAGCTTTATTACTTCCCATTTTGTCGCTCCAATACTGTATGCTGCCTCTCTTAGAGTGTTTGGCACGGCCGTCAAAACTTCCCTTGAAACAGACGATACAGTTGGAATTATCATTACTGCTAAAACTAGTCCAGCAGTAAATATGTCCAGTCCGAAAGGTTGCCCTTGAAAAATGGGTATAAATCCTAAATATTTAGATAAAGGTTCTTCTATAAAGTCCTTTACCCAAAACCTGAACACAAACATTCCCCAAAGTCCATAGATTACACTTGGCACTGCAGCTAAAAGTTCAATAATATAAGACAGAGGTTTTCTAACAAAATCTGGTGCCATTTCAGAAAGATATATGGCTATTCCTAGGCTTATAGGTACACCGACTGCAATCGCTATAGCTGAAGTTACCAGAGTACCCAGAATATATGGTAGAACACCGTATTCTTCCATTCCCACTACAGGGTTCCAGTTTACACCAAAAATGAACTTTAAGCTAAGAACAGGCATTGAGTTCCTAAACAATTCTAAAACCATAAAGGTTAAAATTAAAATTGATGATGCAGCAACAAAAGCTGTTGCATATTTGAAAATTTTATCTCCTAACATTTTAGCCTCACCAAAAAAATAGAAATTAGGCTAGGCAATGCTTTAACCCTCCTAGCTCAATAGAGTCTGGCCATTGAAAGTTATTGACTTGATGGTTTCCTCGTTTATTCTTATCACAGATTCTGGCAAAGGTACATAATGAAGATTTGGCGCATAGGATTGGCCATCATGTGTAGCCCACCATAAAAATCTAACCAAAGCTTTCGCTTTATCAATATCCATCGCTCGTAGCACGGAAAGTTCTTTATAAACAAGTATGTAACTGAAGCTTACTATAGGATAACTGTTTTTGCCTGGAGCATTTAGTAGGTTAACATTTTCCCAGCTTTCGTCACCCTTAGGTAAACTCGGTGCCAAAGCTTCAGCGGCTGCAGCGGTAGTATCTAATGTTGGTTCAACAAATTCACCTTCCCTGTTTTGAAGTCTAGCATACTGCATTCCAGTCTGCAGTGCGTAAGCAAGCTCAACATATCCTATTGTGTAAGGTGTGCCTCTTATCACACCAGCTACTCCTTCGTTTCCTGCTGCTCCGAGACCTGTAGGCCATTGAACTGCAGTCCCTTTTCCCACCCTGTTAGCCCATTCAGAACTGATAAGGGATAGGTAGCTTGTGAACACGAAGGTTGTTCCAGAACCGTCAGACCTATGGACAACAATTATTTCCTTATCTGGGAGCTTTAAGTCTGGGTTTAAGTCTCTTATAGCAGGGTCGTTCCATTTCTTTATATTTCCTAAAAATATGTCTGCAGTCACCTGTCCAGTCAATTTTAGGCCTTTGGGAATATCTGGTAGATTGTATGCAATTACTACACAACCTATTGTTATAGGTATATGCAGCGTATTAGGCGCCGCCTCCCTTTGAGCCTTGTTTAAAGGTGCATCGCTGGCTCCAAAGTCTACAGTTTTGTTTGTATGCTGTCTAATGCCTCCGCCACTCCCAATAGACTGGTAGTTTATCTGTATGTTTGGATAAAGTTTATTGTATTCTACAATCATTTTGGAAAGAAGAGGATAGGGGAAAGTTGCTCCAGCACCATTAATTGATATCATTTTGGTCGAAGTTGTTGTGACTGAAGTGGTTACGGTTGTCGCAGTAGTTATTGTTACGGTTTTATTTTCTTGCATATAAAAGTTGACCAAATATGCTCCAAGCAGTACCAATATAGTTATTAGTCCCGTGATGACTAACGTTTTCTTATTCATTTACATCCAACCAAGATGGGATAAAATAGAAAATTTTATATAAATTATCCCAATACTATATAGTGGGCTATAATGTCTATATACGACTATTTAGATAATGTTGAACATAATAAAGCAGACGTCGAGTTTAGAAAGGTTCAGTTGACCGGCAACTCAACATACATTATCTCTTTGCCTAAAAAGTGGGTGAAAAGTTTAAACCTCAAGCCGGGAAGCCAACTCCTAATTTCAAAGAAGGATAATACAACACTTATGATAACACCAAAGGAGCTAATAAAACCCTTAAAGCATAAAACAGCAACCGTAATAGTTTCTGAAAAGGACAAAGTCGATAGTATTATCAGGAAGATCGTTTCACTATACCTAATAGGCTACAATATCATTAGAGTGAAATCCAGAGAAGAACGAATACTGTACCAGCAAAAGGATGACATCAAGAATTTTATAAGGAAAAAATTGGTTGGAGCCGAAATTCTCTCAGAGTCTTCAAATGAGTTGGAGGTACGGGTTTTGATAGGATATCCTGAACTTTCTCTAGAAGATTCACTTAGACGTGCTTATATTATTGCAATTTCTATGTTGGAAGACTCTCTGAAAGCTTTGAAAACTTTAGATACTGAACTTGCTAAAGAAGTGATCAGTGTAGACGACGAAATTGACCGTCTATACCTTTATATGGTAAGACAGTTGAAGGCGGCTGTAGAAAATGAAACTATACTTAGGTCAATAGGTCTAAAAAGTCAACGAGATTGTTTGGGCTACAGGATTATTGCAAAGTTTGTGGAAAGAATTGCAGACCATGCTGTAAAAATTGCTGAAAATGTATTATCACTAAAGGATCCAATTGATAATCTAACTTATGAGAAGATTCGTGCTATGGGCCTATTTGCAAAAAACATGTTTGAGGAGGCTATAAACTCTCTTTACAAAAAAGATTGCATACTAGCAGACAACGTCATTGCAAGAGCAAAATCGGTTACAAACCTAGAAAAAGAATTTATTAAATACATTGAAGGCATAAAAAACACAGATACATCAACCATAAAATTAATTACAGAAAGCATACGTAGAACAGCCGAATATGCAAGTGATATCGCAGAAATTGTATTAAATATTAACATAGAACAGTTTGTGCAAACTGAAACATAATAATTTTATTCCAAAAATAGGTTCCTAAGATAACATACTCTTTTCTTAAGATTCTTTTTACCAAAATTCCCCCTTTTTAAAACCATAAAACAAATATAGCCAAAAAAATAAACTTTTATAAGAAAGGGGGTGTTAAGGGGTAAAGATGTCGCCAGAAGAGTTTGAATTCGGGCTTGCCCCAATATATAGGATACTTAAGAAGGCTGGTGCAACAAGGGCTGGAGAAGACGCACTAATAGAGCTAGCTAAAACTTTGGACCAAATAGGTGTGGAAATAGGAAGGCACGCGGTAGAACTTTCAACACACGCGGGAAGAAAGACGATAAAAGCAGAAGACATAAGGCTTGCAACAAAATATGTGATAAAAAGCTGAAATTAAAGCCAAGAATACTAATGCTATGGCAAAGGATATTTATCCCAAAGTGAAAACCCTCACACAACATGCTCCGGTAGTATAGTCCGGCCAAGTATAGCGGCCTCTCGAGCCGCGGACCCGGGTTCAAATCCCGGCCGGAGCATCTAAACTCAAGTCTACGAATTTATAAACAATTTTTGTTTCATTAATGTTAGCGCATGAAAAGGGTCTGGAAAAGGCTGGCACAGAGATTGAGTTCCACTTATCTATAAGAGGATAAGTTCGGTCGAGGAAGTGGGTCAGTTCAAATTCCATTAGTAGAGGAAGATTTTAATTAGTTTGCCTAATATAAAATTTTATGCAATATTTTTAAAGTCTTGGGTCGAGACTTGGAGTATGCCTTCTTTGGTGGACGCTCACGCTCATCTTGTAGACGATGAGCTTAAACCATATTTGGACTGGATTATGTCTTCTTGCAGGCTCAGGAATGTTATTGTTTTTGCTAACGGTATGGATCTGTTTTCGAGTAAGCTGAATTTGGATCTTTCCCTAAAAAATGGTTTTGTTAAGGCGTTTGTTGGTGTTCATCCATGGTGTGCACTATCATATTCTACAATAGATTTTGAAAATTTTTTGAAGGAAAATATTGGGCGTGTTAGTGGTGTTGGCGAAATTGGTTTGGATGGAAAATATGTTGATACTGTGCCAATGAATGTTCAGAAGAAGGTTTTTGAGGAACAGCTTTCTTTGGCTGAAAGATATGGTTTGCCTGTGAATGTTCATTCACGTAGAGCTCATGACATGGTTATAGAAACGCTTTCATCATACAAACTTTCTGGAGTGCTTTTGCACTGGTTTAGCGGTGATGAAAGGGCGCTTAGGAAGGGGCTTGATATGGGCTGCTTTTTCAGTTTCGGGCCCACAATCGTTTACAGTAGATCTACGAGGAAACTTTTTCAAAAGTGTGATTTTTCGAGAGTGTTGATTGAAACTGATGCTCCAGTAGCATATGGCGTATGTTTTGAAGGCTTCATTTCCTCCCCCCTACTCTTGTCAAGTATAGTCTATGCTGTTTCTAATTTATTTGGAAAAAGTTTGGAAGAAACTTTAAATATTATATGGGAGAATTCGCAAAGCTACTTGGGCCGAAGGTTGCTTGGAGATGAATAGTCTTGGGTCAAGTTAGAAATCTTGCTTTAATGTTGATTGAAAAGTATGGTAAAGAGTTTACTACAGACTTTGAAGCAAACAAGAAGGTTGTTGAAAAGTACGTTAAATTTTATTCTAAAAGTTTGAGGAACATGGTTGCCGGTTACATTACAAGCTATATGAAGAAGCTGGATAGGGTTGAAGAGGGTAAGGGTGTGGAAGGGCAGAGTTAGCTTTATTTTTAGGGAAGGATTTCTTTATGAAGGTTGTCTTTGTAGGACATCTTAAGATGCTTTTTGGAAAAGAATATCTTCTTCTAGAGGAAAGGGTTGAGGACATACGTTCTCTTCTTGAATATTTGAATAGGATAAAGTTGGATAAGTCTGTTTCCGTGGATAGAAGGAACACGCTTATTCTTGTAAACGGTGTTGAAGTTTCTGCCTTGAATGGCCTAGATACAAAAGTTAATGAAGGGGACATTATTACCTTAGTTCCAGTAACACATGGTGGTTAGTTTGGAGTACATTACACCATCATGGGACGATATTTTTGAAATGTGTGTTGAAGGCGCCTATAAGGTTATCGATATGGGTGTAAAGTTCGATGTGATAGTGACTCTTTCAAGAGGAGGCCTGGTTCCAGCTAGGATTATGTCTGACCTACTGGAAATTGGTGATGTGATCGTAATTGATGTAAAATATTATACTGGAATTGGCAAGAGAAGTGATAAGCCTATAGTTAGAGAAATATCTAAAACCCTCATAGACTCGAAAAATGTTCTGGTTGTAGACGATGTTATAGACTCTGGGGAAAGTTTAAGGGCTGCAGTCGAATACCTTAAAAGCCTTAACCCAAAGTGCATCAAAATCTTCACATTGCATGTTAAACCTCATAGGGTGATAAGTCCAGACGTGTATGTTAGTGAAACTAGCGCCTGGATAATCTATCCTTGGGAGCTTTTTGAATGCTATAAAGAGCTTAAGGCTAACGGGGTTGATGTAAAAAAGATTTTTGAGGATAGGGGTGCTGACACCAGGCTTTTGGATAAAGTGATATCCTTTTATGATAGAAAGTATAGAAGATGAGACTGTTCTATTCTGTTTAGGTTTCAAGGTTAAGGAAGAATATAGTGCCGCATACATTCAAAACGTTCTTGAAGGTTTCGAAGGCATTGTCGTACAGGCTTTGGACAAACATTTTGTAGCCGACGCCGAACATGCAAGATTGACACTCCTACAGGCTTTTGAAGCATTTAAGCGCGGCCTATATGTTGCTAAAAAGGCTAGAGTCGACATCCTTCTAAAATTTCTTTGTACTAAAAAGATTGAAAGTGCATTAAAGGATGCTTTTCCAGCAGATGATGTTAAAGAGTTTGTTTTAGCTGGATTTGGTTCCCGTGAAAAGGTTATGGAAATGGTCAAGTTTTTAGAATCATTTGGATCCTTTGACGAAAAAATTTTAGAGCCCTCTAGAGAAAAGCTTGAATTCCTAGCAAGGTATCATGGTCTTTCAGAAGATGAAGTTAAAAACTATGGTGTGGGGAAAATATTATGTGATAAGTGTGCGGCTGTATTCTCAAAATACTATAAGCTTAAATCTTCTGCCTCAACTCTGTAGCCGGTAAAGCACCCTCCCTCAATATTACAACCTTTCCTTCGCTGACATCAACCTTTGTAGACTCTTTCCCGTAAACTGTTTCCCCTCCATCAACGTACAAGTCAGCGTTTCTGCCAAGTCTTACTAGTGTCTGAGACAATGTTGTTGGAGGCTCATACCCTTGCCTGTTGGCCCTAGAACAGATTATGTATCCCACTTCCTTGAGAAGGCTGATCGCCCACGTGTGATATGGTACCCTTACAGCCACTTTACCTGATGCGCCGAAGAATCTTTCAAGTTTAATCTCCTTCTTCAATTTACCAACTATTGTTAGAGGCCCAGGCCAAAAATTTTCTGCCAACTTCTCTATTAACGGATTCCATTTTATAATTTCTGCTGCACTATCTATGCTCTCACAAAGTACAAGATATTCTAAATCGTATCCTTTCATGGTATAAAGTTTCTGTAAAGCCTTCTGGCTTGTAGGAAGGCATCCAACCTTATAAACTGTTTCTGTTGGAAAAACTATTATGCCTCCACTATAAAGCACCCTTTTAGCTAAAGGTATACTCTCACCTGATTTGACATGAATGAACATACTATCTTAACCCATGTAATAAAAGTTTATAAATGGTATTCTAAAGTTGATTAGAAGACGGTGTTATTATGCCCTATTTAGAAGAAGAATTTGAAGAGGAATTTGAAGAGGACTTCGAGGAAGACTGGGAAGAGGACTGGGACGAAGACTGGGAAGAAGAGGAAGAGGAGGAATTCTAATTCCTCCCTACCAAATTTATTTTAAACAAAAATTCTAACATCAAAAATAATTTTTTTAGCAAACTTAATTATGGCATCCAATTATACCCCAATAGATAAAGTATGCTAAAATTTCCTGTCCTAATAGTTAATATGAAGAACTATCTTGAAGCCTCTGGAGAAAAGGGTGTTGCAATGGCTAAGGTTGCTGAAAGGGTTGCGAAAGAGTTTGGAGTGCACATTGTCGTCGCCCCTCCAACACCAATACTCTATTCTGTCGCCTCATCCGTTTCCATACCAGTGTACGCACAGCATGTTGACGTAGTCAAGGCTGGCAGTACAACAGGCTTTATTCCACCAGAATATGTTAAAAGCTTTGGTGTATGTGGTTCTCTCATAAATCATAGCGAGCACCAGCTTCCCGTTAATCGTGTTAAGCAGACTATAGCTCTTCTGAAAGACTTGAGCATGGATACTGTTGTATGTGCTGTTGACCCCAAAAAGACAAAGGTTTTCGCGAAAATGGAGCCTGATGCTGTGGCTGTAGAGCCTCCTGAGCTTATAGGAAGCGGCATCGCTGTCTCGAAGGCTAGGCCGGAGGTTATAACAGACTCTGTTAACGCTGTGAAAAGTGTTGGCTCCAAATCTAGGCTAATATGTGGTGCAGGCATCGTTAGCGGCGAAGATGTTAGGAGAGCTCTTGAGCTTGGCGCTGAAGGTGTTCTAGTAGCAAGTGGCATTGTTAAAGCATCTAATCCTGAAGAAAAGATAAGGGAGATGGCTAGAGAAATTAAAAGATTTTTATAAAGCCTTTTGAGACTATCATATTGTAGGCGGTTACCTTTGCCCGGCAAAGAGATGACTATACTGGAGCACATTGAAGAGCTTAGGCAGAGGCTTATAAGAATCTTTGCTGTCGTCGTCGGATTAGCATTATTCTTTTTCCTTTTTGAAATAAGGTTCTTTGATTTAGGCCACTTTTACATACCATACCCATATCCAAACATCTTCCACAATACTGCAGCAAACCTGATAAAGTTTCTTGAAGAACAGGTTCTACCATCTTATGTTAAGATTATTGTAACATCACCTTCTGAAGCTCTCATATCTGAAATGCTTATTTCCATTATCTTGGGCGTGATTGTTGGAATGCCCGTTATAGTTTACGAGGTCTGGGCTTTTGTAGCCCCAGCCTTGTACGAGCACGAAAAGAGGGTTATTGTTAAGTTGACTTTACCTGTAACAATATTGTTTATAATAGGATGTGTTTTCGGCTACTTTCTTCTAGTTCCATTCGCTTTCGAATTCCTTTACAGATACGCCTCAAGTATTGGTATAATAACATATATTACAATAAATGATTTTATAATGTTTATTGCCCTATTATGTATTGCGATGGGTATAACTTTTGAAGTTCCCGCTGTAATGTGGGGTCTGTCAAAGCTTGGACTTGTTAGTCCGGACACATACAAAAAGTATTTCAGATATTTTGTTGTCTTCTCAGTAATCTATGGCGCATTCATTACCCCCGATGGTAGTGGTATAACAATGTGGTTTGTTGCAGCACCGATGGTCATATTATATGTTCTAGGATACTATTTTGCTAAGAAAACAGTTAAATAGAAGTTTATGAATGTTTACTGGTGATAGGAATGTTGGAAAAGTTAGCATTCAATATCGCTGGCATGGAATGGTTTTGGGTTCTCATTTTCGTAGTTGTTCTGCTATTTGGTGCAAGCAAGATTCCAGAGCTTGCTAGGGCCATAGGCAGGGCTACTGGAGAATTTCAGAAGGGTAAGCTTGAGATAGAGAAGGAGATAGAGAAGGCTTCAGCTGAATTGAATAAGTCTCCTGAAAGGCTTAAGCTTGAAGAGGCTGCGAAGGCTCTTGGAATAGACCCTACTGGAAAGAGTGACGAGCAGCTTAGAGAGGAGATAAAGAAGGCTGCCTAGATTAGGCGATATAAGCTTCTTTCACTAAAATTGCCTGTACTCAACTCCTTCTCTATCTGTTTAAGTAACATTATCCTCTTATAGGTTGGTGGATGTGTTGAAAACATGATGTTAACCTTAACCCAAGTAGATTGAGCCTCCTTCTCCATCGCAATCTCCAGTTCTCTCTCATCAAGGACTCCATCCTTGTTTAGGTCATAAACTTCCTCTTTTTCCAAAATCTCCCTAACTTCTCTTGAAGCATATATTGGATCAGAGATGTAGAATGCCCGTACTGCAGCATTTTCTTTAGGTGCGAGAGCTAGACCATAGGATATGCGTGCAAGCGCTCCTATTAGTGAACGCGGATTTCTTGTCAAAATTGCTGAATAAACGTCAGCATAATGTTCCCTCATTCTACTGAAGCCGTAAACGAAAAGTTGTCCTATAATGTATATCGTATATGATAGTATCGCCAACAAGAATATTGCTAGCGCTGACCCTCCACCTTTCCCTCTTCTAGTGTCCGAGACTCTTCCGAAGGAGAATGTTGTTCTTGCAATCAGGTATGCTAGGAGGGGTAGGGCTGAAATGGCTGTTATCACAAACGCATCCCTATGTTTTATGTGGCCTAGCTCGTGCCCGATGACTGCCTCAATCTCTTCCCTGCTAAGTTTTTCAAGTAAGCCTTTGTGTACAGCTAAGGTTGCGCTCCTACTTGTGTAGCCGAAGGTGAATGCGTTTGGTGAAGGATCATTAACTATTGCAATCCTTGGTAAAGGCATTTTCGCTTTATCACAAAGTTCCTTAACCGTCTTCTCAAGCCATGGGTTCTCCCCTTCCCTCAAATATCTTAGTCCAGTTGAAATTTGAACCATGTATGGTCCAATAATGAACTGTATTAGTATAAATAGTCCTGCTAAAATAAAGCTGTATATTGGGCTTACATTAAACAGGTAAGCTATTAGTAGAAAGAAGAGTGTGAAGAATATGAATAGAGCTAAGAGTACAACAAACATTCTGGCCTTAAGCTGAACTAACGTTGCCATAGGTAGCGGTTATAGAATAGATGGATTTAAATAGATTTGAACCACACTTTTTATATATAGAAGCGTGAGCATATCAGATTATGCGAAGGATCCTAAGATGTAGGGAACTTTCCTCAAATAGATGAGCTCGGCTGGAAACGGCCTGAGATGGGATGTGTGATGTGAATTTGGTCTGACTGGGTTTGAGGGCGATGCTGAGTCCCTGATGAATTGGAGGGGGACAAGACCTGGTGAAGATTAGGGTCTAGGCAAGTCAACGTAGGCCAGAACACATACAATAACATTAAATAAGGTAATATATTAGGTTAATAAGCTTGTTGGTATGTCAGAAATATTAAAGGAGATAAGGTGTCCTCACTGTGGTGCACCCCTAAAATTTGATAAGGGTGACATAATATTCACATGCCAATATTGTGGTTACACGGGTGTTTTTGATGTCAGCAAGTCCTTTACATTCGAACATAGCCTTTTCGTTAACCAACTTGACAAGGACATGGTGGAAAATTTTGTCAGAGACTGGTTCAGTGAAGGCTTTCTAAAGCCTCCTGACCTAAGAAGACGTGGTAGAATTGTTGAAAAAACCTTGCTTTATATACCTTTGTGGATCATATCCTTGAATGCCTTAACATCCTATGAAGGCTACTTTGAACGTCTAGGCCCATCTGTTGTTAGGAGGGATACGATTAAAGGTTCATATGATTGGGTTGTCGTAGCAAGAAAAAGCGCACTATTTCCTGAAAGGGAATATCATCTCGGTCCAGCGTTAAAGGTGCCCTTCGACGTAAGTAGGATAGAAAAATATAGTATTGTACTTAACAGTGAAATAAGTTCAGAGGAGGCTGAGGAAAGGGCTGTTGAAGCTGTTAAAAGCTTTCACAAATATCTTGTTCAAAGAGAAGTTGATAAAATAACCAGCATAAGCACTGAAGCTAAGGTTTTGGAAAAAAATTATGTTCACGCTCCAGTTTGGCAGATAGTGTACGAGTATAAGGATAAACTTTACAAGCTCTACATAGACGGTGCAAGGAAAGAGGTTATTGTCGGAGAGGTTCCAGAAGTTTAGTAAAAGGGTGACTCTGCAAGCTTTACCCTAAAACTGTTTTCACGCTCCCCCCTAATAACCTTAATTAAAGCCTCTTCTCCAACCTTCTTCTTCCACAATATTGTAAGTAGGTCGCTCATGTTCAAAACACGTTCTCCATCAACCTGAACTATAATATCCCCCTCGCGAAGGTCAGCATAGTATGCTGGACTATTTTCTATAACAGAAACTATGAGTACACCAAAATCTACTGCAAGATTATAATATTCTGCAATACCAGGATTCATGTCAACCCCATTTATACCGAGCCATGGCCTGACAACACGCCCAAACTTGATTATCTCGTCAGCAACCCTTCTAACAGTATTGCTTGTGACAGCGAATCCTATACCCTGAGCATATGGTATAATCGCCGTACTCATTCCAACAACCTTTCCTTCCAAGTTAATTAGTGGCCCTCCACTATTTCCTGGATTGATTGCCGCGTCAGTCTGTATAAGCTCCTCGATGACTGGCCCACCCTTTGCCTGTATCCTTCTCTTTAAAGCACTTATAACTCCTGCTGTAACAGTCGGCCCTCCAACTAAACCGAATGGGTTTCCTAAAGCTAGTACGATCTGTCCAACCTTAAGTTTGTCTGAATCATAAAATTCTGCAGCCGCTAAACCTGTTCTAGATATCTTTAAAACTGCTACATCCGTTAATGGATCGCTGCCCACAATCTTTCCCTCGTAAACCCTATTGTCTGGTAATGTTACGTTAATCTGTCTAGCTTCTGAAATAACATGGTTGTTTGTAACAATAAATCCTCTTTCATCATAAACTATCCCTGAACCTATACCGCTCACTGGCATACTATAAAACATGTAATCTGAAACCAGTGTGACTGTGCTTACGCTGACAACAAACTTGCTCGCCTTCTCAACTGCCTTAACAATCTTTTCCTCATCTAATGGTATCATATTCGCAGCCTAAACCTTTGCACTTAAAAACTTTTGTAAAATTGGAAAAAATTTTAAATATGTTGACGTTTATGGGCTTTAATTGGTGAACAATATGAACTGTCCAGTATGCAATTCAACCGATATAGTTCTAAATCAACAGATAAGCTTTAAGGATTCTCCAGTAAGAAAGATATACTTAAGCGGCTTATGTAAAAAGTGCAAAAGCTCGCTTGTCATAGAATTTACTCCAACGTCCGTTAGACAGCAGACAGTTGACTAAAGTGAAAGTTAGTATTGTTTAATAGGATAGGTATAACTGGTACACCGGCAACAGGCAAGAAGACGCTGGCAAAGAACCTTTCGAAGGCAACAGGTTTCAAGATATTCAACATAAATAGGATATGTGTGCTAGAGGGTGCCATAATTGGAAGAGACGCATACGGTATAGTTGCAGACGTAAACAAGCTTAAGAAGATAATCTCTAAAAAAGTTTCAAAAAATTTTATACTTGTAGGCCACCTACTTCCCCATGTTATTTCATCAAAAAAGGTTGATATCGTAATAGTCTTAAGATGTAATCCATACGTTTTAGAAGAGAGGTTGAGGAAAAGAGGCTATCCTGAAAAGAAGGTTTTGATGAATGTGGGTGCAGAAATTTTAGGTAACTGCTACTTTGAAGCATGCAAAAAGTTTGGGATTGAAAAGATTCATGTTATAGAAACTTCACTAAAGTCTCCGAAAGAAGTTTTATCAGACGCACTTGACGCGATAAATGGCAAGAGAAGGTTTTCTGGTCTAGAAATAGATTGGCTACAGCTTGTCGCCGATAGGGGTGACTTGAGCCGATTCTTCCCCGACTCCTACTACTGAAGCATCAACTTGAACGAGAAATGGTGAACGTATTCTTCCAACACTAACTACAGCCTCACCAGTTTTAAGTAGAGATAGAAAGTCGGCTTGCTCACTCTTTAAACCTAAAGTTTCCTTTAATATCCTAATATCCTCCATCCAAGAAACTCTATGAACAATCCTTAAACCACAATTCTTTATAATCTCTGAAGAAATCTGTGTAGGATATTGTGCCACAAATATCATTCTCTCACCAAACTTTCTAAGCTCAGAAACCATCTTCTCCCCAATTGAAGGCGGATCCTCTGTCCTTCTGGCTGGAACAATTGAGCGTGCTTCCTCTATAACTGTCACATGCTCCAATTTAGACGGGCCTGAAAGAAGCCTAAAATCGTATATCATCTTCAAGAGAATAGATGAAAATATTATCCTTGTCTCAAAATCTCTTAGGTGCCCTAATTCTATGCAAACGTTTTCCGAAAGCAGTGTCTGCATAGAAAATGTGTTTTCACCATTAAGCAGGTTCCCAGCTTGGCCCTGTGTTAATGGAAGAAGCCTCCTTAGTATAGCTGTCTTTGTCTCATTATCGTACATGGACCTCGCTGGATTCTGTTCAATATAGTCTACGAGGTTAGATAATATCGGTGCCCTAGAAAATGTTTTAGGCTTGTCACCATATAGGTTTACCAACGCATTCCTGAACGTGAAAGTTTGAGGGCTTGTGAACCTGTACACTTCAGCAAAAATGTCGGTTATAAGTGCAATATGCTCATAAATGTCCTTTACATTTATCGCGTCCAAAGGATTTAATGTAAAGGAATCATCCTTTCCAGCACTAACAACATTGCATCCTATACTCTTAAAAAAGGAGCCATACTCATTATGCCAGTCGAGAACCATGACCTTTACACCCATTTTAATCAACTGTGAAAGTATAACCTTACATGTTGTAGATTTTCCTGAACCAGTCATTCCTACTACACAAAGGTGCTGCAAAATATCTTCTCCCTTTAAATAGAATTTGTGGAGGCACCCTTCTCTTGACATTATACGCCCCAAATATATTCCTTCAGAACCTGACTCATCAAAGTTTGGGATATAAAACTGTGGAATATTTTCTTCACTAGACTGTGTTGGAAGAGATGGAGAATATGCTAGGGCAAATGGAAGCTGAGCTGACTTAACATTTTCAACACCTTCCAGCTCATAGCCAGGCACTGTAATCGACTTAATAAAATGCTCAAGTTCCGTGCCACGAACATTTTCGGGAACAAAATTCTCGTATCCAACGCTCAAGGCTGTAGAGAGAATTTTACATCTTTCCTCAACCTGAGCTTTCAACATTTCTATCCTGGACGCCTTACCATCAATCCAAGTTATAGCATAAATTGACTGCTCGAACATAGGTTCACTCTCCTTCTCATCACCTTTAATCAACTCCATAACCTTATTGAATACTGGTTGAGGCCTTGGAGATATTGAAACAAGATAATGCACTGGTATACCTGCTTTATGTATTCCCTCAAAAAATCCTATAGCCTTCTTGTATGCTACAAGAATATCAGCTGAAGAAATCTCATTATATACGCTAGAATACATTTTCTTAGGTTTCAAGCAAATTATAGAATACAGTCTAACCTTATCATCTTTCCTTACACAAACGTACTTTTTGTCCAAAATTTCAGTCAACTTTATCCTACCATTTCCAGAGGAAGCCGAAGAGGTCTTCTATAGACTTTGAAATAGTTTCCCAGAGGCTTGAAGTCATTTGAGAAACCTTGTTCAAGACTGATTCGACTCCACCCATTACTAGTGTTAGAACAACCAGTGCCACTGAAATCAGTATTGCTTCTTCAACCAACTGAACCGCATATCTTTTATTCTCCAACTTCAACACCAAGAATAATATTATAACTTTGTATATAATCACCAATATTGTCAAATGAAAGGTTTATGGTGGTAGTGGTAATGTGATGTTTGAGCCTATCAAGAACGCTATAGCATATAATATGGTGGCGTTTATGGTCCTTTTTCTTCCAAAAATCAGATTTTGGATTAGTGAAGAAAATAGGCCCAAAATAAAGGAAAAGTAGGATATGCTTGGATTCAAGCTAAATTCTATCCTGTTTGTGAATGTGAACTGTGTTAGTACAGAAAATAGTGGCGCCATATGCGATAGGAAAGATAATGTAATACCTAAAATAAAGGTTACAACAATACTCCTATAATATAGGACATTTAAAAGCATCATACGTTCTTTCTGATATCTCCTATTTAACAGGATTACTTGTACAGTTTCATCTAAAACTTTTCCCGCAAAAACTGACCTTATCCTGTTGATCTCGGTAACATATTGTGGTAAATGCGTTTTAAAGGGAAGCTTCTCTACAACCTTATACGCTCCCATACCTCTGATAAGATAGATAAGTCTATTCCTAAACCTTCTAAACTCCCTCTCCCTCAAAACAGTTAGGAGAGTATGTTCAAGTGATAGTCCATCCAAAAGCTTTTTAGAAACTTTCTCCAAAAAAAGTAGTTCATCAAACTCATCGTCTTTACTTTTTCTAAACATTCCTATTCCGCCATCCTATGAATGTGTAGTCCTCTAGCTAGCGCTAGGTAGACTATTGAAAGCAAAAATATTGTTATAGAAAGGATTATGATAATTGAACCAACTTCTTTAAAATACATTGATACTGAAACTGTTGCCACTATTGGTGTAAAAAAGCATAATGCCATAAGAATCGAAAACTTTGTCTCAATCTTTGAAGTTAAATCCCTGTAGATGTCATATGCTTCCTCGTATGTTCTGAAAAAATCTCTTTTTCTAAGGCCCTTTTCTAGTAGCACTTGAAGTCCCTCCCTAAACGTCTGAGAGGGCTGTGAAACTGCAATATCATTGAGCACTTCCTTTAAATTTTTTCCCCTAATCCCAAAGACCAGCGCCTTTTTGAACATTTCAGAAACTATTGGATAATTTGACCTGTAAATGTGAAGGCATGCGTTGTAGAGTGAAGAATATTTTGTAACCAATTTTAAGTCCGACAATATTATGTAGCCGAAAAGGGAGATTATGAAATCATGTCTTGAAAATAGTAGATATGGGAATGTTAAGAAGAGGTATTGGCATAGGATAATTATGGTTAAAAATAATGTTAGTTTAAGAAAATTGTTTGGTGAAGGAAAACATGCTGAAATGATTGTTGAAGCGATTATAGAAAATGTTGTTGCAACCAAAAAATAGTTTCTAAAATTAATTCCAAAGTACCTGTAGGCTTTTAAAAGCTCATCCTTCGACATCATCTTTTAAAGTCACCCAGGCTCTTGGAACTTCTTTTACAAGGCTTTCAAAGTCTGAGCATCCCTCCAAAATTGGTTCAAAAACTTTACACATTTTTTCATAAAATTTTTTGAGAAAACTTTCAGAATATGAAGCCAAAAGTTTTTTAAACATGTGAGTGTTCTCTAGGGGAACTAGGTTCACGAAGTCTTCGCTAACGTTTCTAGTAAATATTTCGTTTAATGAAATACTAAAATTTTCGAGAGAAAATTTTAATCCGTCTGACAATAAAATTTCGTACACGCTTGAAACGAACCTTTTGACTGGAAAACTGTGTGTTTTTCCCATGCAGACAAGTATGTCTAGTTCGAGTAAGCTTATTGGGTCAATTTTGTGCGAAAATACCCATCTTCTAAAAGCTTGAAGGGGTGATGTGGCATGAAATGTCTGAAGCCCCCTTATTCCCGAGGAAAGCGAATTAAATAATGCTCTGCTATGCTCCTCAGACTGTATTTCTCCAAGAATAATAATATTTGGTGACCGATGCAAAATTTTAGTAACCTCAGCCGACTTGCTTCCCCTTAAAGTTACATCATAGGGTGAAACTCTATACTTCGCCTGATGATAGTTGAATCTTAGAAGGTCAAGTGACTCTTGAACGTCTTCAACGTAAACTCTCCTTTTCTCTGGTGGAAGGAAAAGGTCTAGAGCATTAAGCAGTGTAGTCTTTCCAGAATTTGTTTCCCCAATTATTGTAACATTTCTCCCAAAATATAGGAAGAAGAGGAGGAATAGTGCAATCTCTTTTGAAAGCATTCTAGAATGGATTAGCTGTGAAAGTGTATAGGTCTGTGAAGAAATTCTTCTAGCATCTAGACTGAATCCTGTAGACGATAATGGTGACGTGTCAAGTGACATCCTATAAGCTGCCTTCTTAAAGTACCAGTCAGTTTTTAGAGAACATATTGAATAATCTATAGAATATCCGCTGAAGGTCTGCATGTGCGTCTTAATTGCTTCAACCTCTTCCCCTGTCAAAACTATGTTAGTTAAACATCTTCCCCACCTTTCGTGGTCAAGGTATATTCTGGTGTCTGGAGAGTCAACATAAAATTCTTGCACGTGTGCGTCAAGCATTAGAGGCAGTAGACGAGGTATTCCCATAAACTCGAAAGCGTATAGTATGCTAAGAAACTCTTTCTCGTCCTCCAATAAATCATATTGTTCAATGCTAGAATAGAATAGTCTTGAAATATGTTCTACAATGGACTTAAATGATATTTCTTGAAACTCTAGCAGATTAGGGTTTTCCACGATCTTGTCTAGTGCCTTAGACGTTTTTTCTATTAGCTCATGAAGTTTTTTAGTGCATTTTACAATATAGAAATTTCTAGCATTAAACCTCTTTAAAAATACTTCAAAATATCCTAACCCATAATTTTCTATATAGGATGCTTCTCCCTCATCGTCAAGCAGTTCTATGAAAAGGTGTCTGAGCCCATCCGCTTTCGCACCCTCCACTTTCCTTTTCAATAATCTGATCTTCATCATATAGAAAAACTATCTGTGCTTAAATACGCCAACAACATCTTTTAAGGGAAAAGGTATGGTTGAACTTTTTGAAAAGTGTTTGGTTTTAGGAATAAGTTTTATGGTAGCCTTATCACTGTATCCATCCATTTTCAACACTTCTTTAAGAGTGTACGAAAGTTTTTCGGATAATCAGATAAAATTTTTAGCTAAAGAAGTTGATGAAGCAGTTAAAACTGCTTACATGTTTAGGAGGCAGTATTTCTTTTTCTACACGATTCCTAAAGACTTATACCTCTGTTTTGAGGATGGCTTACTAAAAATTTTGTTTAAAGATAAAGTTTTCATTGTAGGCGAATACAGTTTTAACATAATTGTAGAAGACCATAGGACTTCTGAAGGTTTCTCTAAAATCTCATTTACTGAAGATGATGGCTCAATTTTTATAGTGATAGAGGATGCCGACTGAAATTTTAGAATCCTCTCTAGATTTTATTTTATACCTTATAATGGGCCTACTTATATTATCCTTTGTACCATCACTGCAAGACTTTCACGTTAGATGTGAGAAGGTTGAAGTGAAAAAGTTTCTGGAAACTTTGGTCTGTGCTGGAAAAATGCTTGATGAAAAAATGTGTATAACATTCCTTTTAGAAAAGCCTGTTTCATGTGAAAAGATTATCTTTAAAGCTGATGGACACAATGTCAGCATAATCTTAGACGATAGGCTATATTATTCGATGGTATGTGATGGAATAGAGTTTCTAAGGGAGGAAGTTGTATTACATGAAAAGGTTACTGTTTCAAAAATCGGTGGAAAGGTTTTGGTGGAAAGCTTTGAGTAGAGTGTTCGATTTTGTTCTAGAAACATTCTATCTTATCCTCATACTAGCCATCCTCTTGGCATTAGCGATCCTATCATACAATATCCTATTAGAGTTGGAGGGTTGAATGGTGTGTTTAAGCTTATAGACAAAGCCTTCTCTCTAATAATTGTTGCAGTTATTGTCTCCTCGTGCCTAAACAACCTTTACTCTCTGAATGTAAGAGAATATGGGGAAGGATATTATAGTAGGCTCGTATGCTGCCAACTTCTAGAAAAGATGTTAAAAGAATACGGTGTAATAAGATTATTTCATGAAGCGGAAAGGGGTACACTTGGCCCACTTCTCCAACATTTTCTCCAAGAAAATGGAGTATACGAGTATACAATTATAGTTGTAGAATTTGAGTCTGAAAAGATTACTGTTGGTGCTGGACGACTTTCAGGAACCCCGGTTAAGCTTGTCCTTTTTATGGGAGACAGGAGGATGGTGTTAAATATTTGGTTTACAAAATAGTATGCTTCAAAAGAAAGGGTGTGGTTCAGACAACGGTTGTCATAATCGTTTTCACCATACTCTTTTCATGCACACTAGCTATTTTAGGCGCTAAAAGGCAGGTTGCCAACTCTTACCTTCTCCAAGAACAGTATGCTTTGGCCAAAAATAAGATTCTAGAATGTAGGCTGAACGCTGCAATGGACTTTCTTTACACAATGGATACTATAATGTTATCGAAGAACAACTTTTCATATGATGAACTTTTACATTTTGTTGAAGATAAAACGTTTGAGAGAGCCTATAGTGACGGTTTTTTCTCAACATTCTTTGAAGCCCATTTTTCTTTAAAGGGTTCTTGTGACAAAAGATTAGATGGTCTTCCAGAATATGATGGAACAAAATTTTATGTGACATTAAATTATAATATTTCAAATTTGTCTGGCCTAAACGTTTGCGGTGAAGACTCGTTTTACATTTCCTGCAGCCTCAATTTTAGGCTAATATTAGACGAGCTTGAAGGTGCACGAGAATTTTTTGAATCACAGCTTTTTTCAAAGTTTTCTGAGAAGCTTAGTAAAGAAAATGTTAGTGAAATAGTTTGTGAAGTTACTGGTTTGGTTAAAAGTCTATTTAACTGTGACACTATTATAGAAAATATTTCAGTCAATGAAAATTTTGTTGAAGCACACTATAAACTGGCATATCCTACAGTTTATGTAAGCATGTTTGAGGAAGGTGTGTCAAACAATATTATAGTGTACTATGAACGTCCTCTAAGACTTGAGATTAGCTAACAGCATGTAGACTGCCTCCTTGAAAAGCTCACTGTACTGCTCTCTAACAGTATACTCTGCAACTTCCACGCATTCTGAAACCATCCGCTGAGAAAATAGTGGTCGCCTGCCCTCAACCTTAGAGAGGACTATTTCTCCAGCATATACTGCTGTAGTTGCTACAGCGTAAGGGTTGTGTCCTCCCCTCCTAATTCTGTCAACATAAGATAGGACTGCAACAGTTGCACGATAAAGTTTTCTTTCATAATCTACTGGAGAAAGATAGTGCCCCTTTAGCCTCTCTGATACCATGGGATGCGATATTATTGCCGGAATTACTGTTGTAAGATATTCTTCTACAGGCTTCGGCTCAATAGCCATGTTAGATATGCATGAAACCTTTGCTAATGAAGCTAAACTTACACGATATCCTAGCGTCTTAAAAGTTTTGAAAAGCCTTTTGATGCTTATCCTACTTATCTTAGCCCTCTTGCATGAAACAATTAATGTGTAGAGGCATACTGTTGGAACACTAATGTCGCCAAAACCTTCCTTTTTTGAAAGAATATTTTTGGAAAGCTCAAAAGCATATAATGCAACATTTTCGGGGATAGAAAGTTTTTCACAAACCCTCGATATCACCTTCATACAATAATATTCTTCGCTTTCCTTTGACGTCTTCAGCCAATGTTCTGAAAGTCTTTTATAGTATCTTATACTAGAACTTTCTCCAATTCCAGAAAATTTTCCATCCCCATTTAAGCCTTTGAAATCCATTTGGCTTCCAAGCTCGTACAAAATCTTCTGTCCAGTAACAGCTGGTGTCGCTAGTGTCTCCTGTAGAACATAGCCGCATGACTGGCATACGAGTTCATCGTCTACACATATTAGCCTACCATTACAGAGTGGGCAAACGCTTTTTTCCATAAAATGGTGGACCTTTCATGCATGTTTTTCTAAAGTACGTGTACAAAATTTTCTTTAGAGTGGGCTATACATTCTATTTGCTGTGCAAAATATTTTTTGTGTGGGTGTGAGGGATGGACAAATTTAAAATATGGGGTGACAATAGCCAGTATGGAGTTGTAAAATGTCTATTGCAGGTAAAAAGTTTGCTGAAGAGTTAGCTAATCTGGTGGGCAAAAAGGTTACTGTGGAAACGGTTGACGGACTAAAATTTAGTGGCGAGCTTTCTGGTATAAGTGAAAACCTAAACATAATATTAAGTAATGTTGTTGGCGGGGAAAATGTTAGTAAAGTTGTTATTAATGGAAATTTTGTTAAGAGGATAGAGTTGGTGGAAAAACTTTTTGACTTAAAAGCTTTAGCTATGCGTTTAGAAAAATATTTTCCAAACAATGTGAAGCTTATGGAGGAGCTTGGAACAATATTGGTTATGGACAAGATCAAGGTTACTGAAAAGGGTGTTGAAGGAACAGGTCTTGCAACTGTTAGAGTAAGAGAAATTTTCGAAGAATATTTAAGGGAAACCGCTAAGAGACAATGATGGAATGCCCACCTTCGAAGTAAGGAAGACGGATCTAGCGGCAAGAATAGGCAGGCTTAGGACAAAGCATGGTTTTATAGAGACACCTGCCATACTTCCAGTAATACATCCATTTAATCAGACAATAAAGCCGAAGGAAATGTTGAGCATTGGATTTGATGCTGTAATGACTAACTCTTATATGATATTAAAGAAAAGTAGGCTCACAGGAGAACAGTTTGATGTCCACAGACTACTCGACTTTGAAAAAACTATTATGACAGATTCAGGCGCATACCAGATTCTAGAATACGGCCAAATCGAAGCAACACCTGAAGAAATTGTTGAGTTTGAAAAGTCTATTGGAAGCGATATAGGTGTAATATTGGACACGCCGACAGGCTTTACAAGAGACAGGAGGAGAGCTGAAGAAACAGTAGATAAGACAATAGATGCTGCAAAAAGGTCTATCAAACACTTTAAACCTTCAGAAACCCTTTGGACTGGCCCAATCCAGGGAGGAATATTTGATGACCTTCTAGAAAAATGTGCTAGGGAAATGATGAATTTTGATTTTGACCTCTACGCATTAGGTAGTCCAACACAGTTGATGGAAAAATATGACCTCGAAAATATTGCAAAAATGGTTGTCACGGTTAAAAAGGTCCTTCCACTAGATAAGCCTCTACACCTATTTGGAGCAGGCCACCCTCTAACAATCCCCATAGCAGTAGCCCTAGGCTGTGACCTATTCGATTCAGCCTCCTACATCCTTTACGCTAAAAGGGGTGCATACATGACCGAATACGGTACAGAAGAATTGGATGAACTAAAATATCTCCCATGCGAGTGTAAGATTTGCAGCGGATACTCCGTTAAAGATATTAGAGAGAGTCCGGAAAAGGTTAGACTTCTCGCCCTACATAACCTTCACATCCTTTCAAAAGAGATTAAGTTTGTAAAGCAGGCGATTGAGGATGGTCGCCTGTGGGAGTACGTTGGTGTAAAATGCAGGGCTCATCCTAAAGCTTGGTCCGCCTTCAAACTTTTCAAAGAATACAGTTCATATTTGAGTGAAGGCACACCAGTCTTCAAACAGAAGGGTATTTTCTTCTGTAGCACGCCAGACCAGTATAGGCCTGAAGCTGAACACTGTTTTAAGAGGATCCTGGAAAATCTTGAAATAAAAAGGAACATACTAGTACTGTACCTTTCCACTTCAAATGATCACACGTTCTTGTACAAGCTTAGGAAGGAGGCTGAAAAAAGGTTCGGAGATAGGGTGGACAGTATCCAATTTTGCGCTGGAATATTTCCAATGGCAATAGCTCCAATAGAAATCTGCGACATATATCCCTTTTCACAATATGAAATATCTTTGCCGCTGGACGAGGAAATGAGGAGAGAATCTATTCTAAGGTTCAAAAAGTTTATGAAAAAGTTTGGTTTCAAAAAATTGGTTGTGATCGACCACTCTAATGGAAAATATGATAATATTATAAGATGGTTTAATAAAAGAAAAGATATTACGTTAAAGGTTTTAGCTGATAGACGGCTTGAAAAGATTCTAGAAGAAATTGGAAAGCTAGGAATAGAAGGTGCCTAATGTTTTCTCGCCACGCTCCTCCCTCGTAGGCGGTTTAGCTAAAGCCTCCTCAATTGCTTCCGCACCAGCTATCAACGGCTTCAAGTCCACCTCAAAATTGTATACTCTTGAAATCACAGTTATTGCTTCAGCGCATGCTCTTGGGTCTAGACGATTTTGTGCAGCATATGCTAGAATGGAAAAGGCTGGAAAGCCTACCGCCTCAAAATGGTTTAAGAGTATTGCTATAGGTCCAACAATTAACCTATCATCCTCTAGCACTATAGAATCTTTAAGTGTGTCAGGAAGAGTGTACTTGCTCGTATAAACGATCCTATATGTTGTATCATCATTTTTTAGTGTCGAATCAAGTCCACCGATCAAGCAAGCTTCCTTGAATCCTGAAGCAGTAACCCATTCTCCTAATTGTGTAAAGAACTGGTACTCTCTTTCTCTTGGAGGTGCAACTTCTGCTTTAAAAAATACAAGATTATCCTTCTGATACAATTCAAACGGTGTAACAATGCGCCCGCCTGAAACAGTACAAATTGGTGGGGCGAAAACGCTTTCAACGAAGCCTATGCGCTCTGCCTTCAACTGCTGTATAAGATACTTTATACTCCAGTATCCAGTAAATCCTATTCCATGGAAGCCAGTAACAAACGTACAGTCTTCGAACTTTTCCCTACCAACATACACTTTTATTGCCATCGCTAGGGAAAGGGTTAAAGCCCTATAAATTTATGTCTATGCTGTCATAGAGAATATGCGTATAAAGTTTCTTGGAGGCACCAGGCAGGTTGGAAAGTCGGGTGTCCTTATAAAAGGGGAGAGGACAAGTTTACTGCTAGACTATGGTGTAATGCTGTCTAGGGAAGAGCCTGGTTTCCCAATCCATGTACAGCCTAGGGAGGTCGATGCTGCCATACTTACCCACGCGCATTTAGACCATTCGGGTGCTCTTCCAATGCTATATATTAGTGGTGGAATCCCCCTTATAACAACTGACCTCACCTATGAACTAACCGAACTTTTGATTGAAGACTTTATAGGACTTTCAGGCTTCTATTTACCATACGAGTACATAGACATGCTTAACATGAGAAGATATCTTAGAAAGGTTTCGTTTAACGAGCCGATCGAGCTAAAGGATTCTGTAATAGAGTTTAGTGAAGGCGGCCACTTGCCTGGCGCTGGATGTGTTAAAATTAGCTTAGATGGGAAAACAATTCTCTATACTGGCGACGTAAATGCTAGAAAGACAGCTCTTCTTAGAGGAGCTAAATTAGATTTTGGTGAAGTTGACATTGTCATAACAGAAAGTACTTACGCTTTGCAGGAGCATCCTAACAGGGAGAAGGTTGAAAAAAGTTTTGTTGAATATGCTCGTGAAATAGTTGAAGGTGGTGGAACACTTTTGGTTCCAGCATTCGCTGTTGGAAGGGCTCAGGAAATTGCAATAGTACTGTACAAGGAAGGTTTTGAGCATGACGTGTACATGGATGGGATGGCGTTGGACGCTAACGAACTACTCTTAAGACATGGAGAGTATGTTAGAGACATAAACATCCTTGCTAAAACATTGAATTGGGTTAAAAAGGTTAAGGGCTGGAAGGATAGGAAGAGGATAGTTAAAGAACCCTGTGTCATAATCTCTCCAGCCGGTATGCTTGTTGGTGGTGCAGCAGCATTCTATAATGAGAGGGTTAGTAAGGATCCAAAAAATGGGATATCGTTTGTATCATATCAGGTTAAGGGTACACCTGGAAGACAGATTCTCGAAGAAAAGGTTGCGTTAATAAATGGTAGACCTAAGAAGGTTAACGCTGACATAAAACACTTTAACTTCTCATCACATAGTGGGCGTAGTGAGCTCTTCGATATGATAAAGAGGATAAAGGGTAATCCGAAAGTTTTTACAATGCATGGTGAAGAAGAAAACTGTGTCCAATTCGCAAAAGATTTAAAGGAAAAGTTCGGCCTAGAAGCTGTAGCTCCAAAAATTGGTGGAGTATATGAGCTTTAGAGAAAAGATTACAGTCTATCCCGTCTACAACATGGACGGATACAAGTTTATGAGCCAGATTGAGGCTGCAATAAGATTCTATGATAGGGAGCCGGACGTTTCTGTAAACGTTATACCCCTTTCTTCTAAAGAATATGATAGTGTAAGAAGACAGTTTAAGGCCGACCTTATAATAGAAAAGATTGCTACTGTAAGAGATTCTGATAAGAAGGGAAAAACCTTAGGAGTGACTGCAATAGACATTTCTATTCCCAACATGAACTTTGTTTTTGGAGTAACCAACACCGTTAAAAAGGTTGCCATACTCTCTACTGCAAGGCTAACAGTAGTCTCAAAAGAACTTTTTACTGGCATGAGAACTGTTGAAGAAAGAATTTTTAAGGAAAGCGCTCACGAAATAGGCCACCTTCTCGGCTTAACACATTGTCCTGAATCAACATGCATAATGTCGTTCGCTAACACAATAAAACAGGTTGACGACAAGCTCCCCATACTATGCAACAATTGCAGGGAAAAGTTGAAGGGACTAAGGTGAATATGGTAAAAAGCATATTCTTCAAACTATCCCTAATAATCCTTGCTTCAGAAGCTATAACATTAACCTTACTCTCCTTTTCCAAAAAAATTTACAGTGAACCACTTGTTCCAGCAACATCAGACATATATGTTGCAACAGGAAACACACTATATCTGATAACAATCTCTTTAGCCGTATCCTTCCTCTTTCTATGGATAGTGAGAAAAAAGGTTATACGATTAGAATATGTTCTCCTATTGCTCAAAAGTCTACTCTTCTGCGCCCTATTCTGGATATCTTCCTCCCTACTTCTCGAGGGCACCGCATATTATTGGGAAGAATTAATCAACTTTATAAGCATAATATTTTTTCCAACAACATTATACATCTTTTGGAAAAAGTTTGCTGTACCAAATCTAATAATATCAATTTTCATGGCTGGGGCAAGCGCTTTCCTGATAAAGTTAATGTTTTCAGACCTCGCTACAGGCCTGCTTCTTGTAGGATTCTCCCTCTTCGACCTATATGAAGTTTTTAAGGGCCCCTTAAAGCATTTAGCACACAGTCTTCATTCAAGTGAAATCTCATTACTTCTTGTAAAGGTTGAGGACATAGAAGTTGGAATGGGCGACCTACTCTTCTATTCTCTTGCAACAGGTTTAGCTTACAGTGTTGGAGGAGAAGTTTTGGCTCTAACTTCAATTATTCTGGTTAAAATTGGTGTACTAGCTACCCTCCTCCTTCTTGAGAGGAGGAAGATGCTTCCTGGCCTTCCGCTGCCTGTTTTGCTTTCCGTCTTTGCGACCTTCTTGGTTTCTCTTCTATCTTAGGCCTTTCATTAAACTCCTTTACCGTACCCTTATAGTTAGAAAGGAACTTTTCAACTGCATCAAAGGGCATCTTGCAAGTGTAAAGAATATTATTTGTTCTCGCCTTAACCTTTGCAAAATCATCTTTCCAAACAATTCTTACCTCCCTTGCGCCTGAAGCTATCTTTGTAAATTCTTTAATATCAAATACTTCCCTAGGCATCTCCACTCAACCATATCTCTTAAACTATATTATAAAAAATTTAGCGGAAAATTTTATGGTAAAAATACTGCGGCGGCAATAACCGTTGTCCAGTTACCATTCTTATCTCCTTCAGCTGACTGTGTAATATTAGATGTTTTAACGATTTTTCCAGAAATAAGCCACTGCTCCTTCTGTTCATCGTAGCTTTTTTCAGGATCAAACTCAAGCCCTAATGTTGAAGCGAGCATGTATGCTGCTAGGTCTTCAGCATACTCACCACACTTTTCAGCTGTCATACCGTATGCATGAAACTCTGAAAGATATCCGTACATACTTTTATCTTGGGGGATAGCTAAACCAACAGATGCAGCGATAAGTCTATTAGGTTCGTTCGTCTCATTCCTGCTTAAGACAACAAATATTATTTGGCCTGGCTTAATATATTTTAGACCCTCACTTTTTGGAATCCTCTTTGCTGTAGGCGGTATTATGCTAGAAACTTGAACAATATTACAATGCTGGATGCCGGCGTCTCTGAGTGCAAGCTCGAAACTTGCAAGTCTATCCTTATGAACACCCACTCCCTTTGTCAAAAAATATTTTGTAGGAACAAAAGTATACATTTCTATCCTATCATTTTACGGGTTAAAATGACACTTATTTAAATTTAAAATGAAGTGATTGAAAAACATCAATTCTAACAGCCCACTTTGATGCATTTGAGATAAAAAATTGTTCAAATCACATAGTAAGTGCATTAAATTTATCTTCGCTTATTTTCAAACTCTTCCTTAAAGAAAACTATTTTCTATGTGAACTCAAGTATTCTTCATACGCTCTTCTACTCAATTGGTCTGCCTCACTATTCTCTTCCCTTGGAATCCAGATGAATCTAATTTTTTTAAAAGATTTAACCAACTCTTTCGCCTCAATATATTTTGAAATATAGTAGCCCCCATGACATTTCCAAACACCATTCATCTGATTAACCAAAAGTTTGGAATCAGATTTAACAACCACTTCTTCTCCAGTCAAATTTAATCTAATAAGAGTCTTTAACGCCTCGCACAATGCTGCATATTCACCTAAATTATTTGACATACCTTCACCCTCTCCAACAACACCATAGCCTCGCATAATATTATCACTGTTCCTGTAAACGGTAAAACCATAGGTTGCAACACCATTAGGATTCACGGGCTCGCTAACAAAGCCCATCTATATACACTATGATGGGCATATTATATCACCTCCTTTAAATCCTCTACTTTTTCGATCTATACCGTAAAGTTTAGAGTAGATTTTTTCACTACTGATTGGTTCACGATTTAAATATGCTTGCGATGTCATACTTTTTCTAACTTGATTTGAAATGGTGATTGTACTTTCTTCATCAATAATCCATGCTAACGGAAAAAGGGAAAGTATGGCTAGCATGGATTTTAGTATCTGAAATCGGTTGTATAAACCTTCGCTCACACAAACCATCTACATTCACAGTAATCGTTTGCGTGCTCGCATAAGTAATTCACGTAAGTGACGATCATTTCAGCAGCCTCTACCCAGGCATCCTTCGAAGGATTCTAGCATTTAACATATCAATCATCTACCTGCGCTAGCTTCATTATAAGATAAGCGTATAACAGCATCATTTAACTTCCTCAAATGCTAACATTATAAGCCATACAAAGAAATAGGAAAGAAACTAATAAAAGTTCTTGACACTGTAAAACTATTTCAGACCATAATTTTACAAATATTACTAGAAAAGGTTGATTCGATATTATCGAATATTAAATGGTGGGCCAGGTCGGACTTGAACCGACGACCTAATCCGTGTGAGGGATTCGTCCTACCAGTCTAGACCACTGGCCCACTTTTACCCTACTTTTTCGGTCCAACCTGCCTGTTTTTAAGTCTAAGCTCTTTTGAACCACATTTTCTACACTTTTCAGCACGTATGCTATTTTTTCCACCGCACTTTAAACATATTTTAAAGAATAGCCTCCTCTGCTGTGCAATCTGTTTTTTAATAGGGTCTGTTATCGGCATACTTGATCACTGTCCACTCTTACCACATTTTTTTATTCTTTTAAATTTTCCCTTTTTTATATAAACCTTTTTTGCACAAAAATTTTTATCGTATTTCACTAATCATTTTGCTCGAATATAGTCTTTGGAATGGGACTGGTATTGTTTCAGGATCGATTTTGACGTCGACAACAACAGGCCCCTTACTCCACTCAAATGCCTCCTTTAATTTTTGATATAGTTGTCCTCTTTCGTAAATTTCTACACCCTTTGCACCGAGTCCTTCAGCTATCTTTGAAAAGTCTGTTGAAGGAAGCTTATATAATTCTTCAGTATCCGTATGATATCTTGCACGCTCATATATTCTTAGAACCTTATAAGATGAATCATTGAATATTATGATAACTGGTTTAGCATTATACTGCACTGCGGTAGAAATCTCAAGACCTGTCATAAGAAATCCTCCATCTCCAACAATTCCAATAACCTGTCTTTCGGGAAATAGTATTGATGCTGCAACAGCCCCTGGCACAGCTAAGCCCATTGAAACATAGCTTGTCGTCGCAATATATGTCTGTGGTGCATGCAATGGCATTATAAACGTCTCAATTCTATGTGCTCCAACATCACCCACAATAATAGCGTCTTCATCAATAAACTGTTTTACTGTATCAATTACCTCCCAAGATTTTATAGGTCCCTCCCTTAATGAACTATATAATTTTTCTAATTCCTCGTTCTCCATTCTCCAAAGCCCCTTGACAATTTTACCTGCATCACATTTCCTACTAACACTTTTCTCCTCCAATTTTTTCAAGAGAATTTTAAGAAATTCTTTCGCATCTGAAACTACAGCAATATCCGGCTTAAAAACTCTACCTAAATCCTCTTCTGCAACATTAACGTGAACAAGTTTTCCTGAAAACTTAAGACTATACCTTCCAGTCCCCATTTCACTAAACCTATTTCCTATAGCAATTACAAGATCAGATTTCTCAAGAACCTTTTCCGCTGTAATATTTCCACTTCTTCCAGCAGCAACGCCAGCATAAAGTTCAAAGTCTTTTGGAACAATTCCCTTAGCCATTATAGTGGTAGTGAGAGGCGCGTCCAGTATCCGGGACAGTTTTAAAATCTCTTCCACAGAATCTGAAAGATAAACCCCCCTACCTGCAACTATAACAGGAAATTTGGAGTCTAAAATGTAATCTATGACCCTTTCAACCTCTTTGACTGAAGTTTTTCTTACAATGGGCTTGCTTCTTTCATATCCAATTGGATCACCCTCCTCTCTAAAAACTTCCACGCAAAATTCAATGTAAACCGGTCCAGGTTTGCCTTCAACCGCCTCCTTGAACGCTTTCGAAATAACCTCAGGTATCATCTTAAATTCTTTAATCTTATATTGACTCTTTGTTATCGGCACCAATGTTCTCGTCTGATCCTCATCTTCTATAAACTGGTGCATGTGTGTTCTTTTGCCATCGTTTGGTGGTGATGTCGAAAATATGAGCATCGGATCGCCTTCTATTCTCGCTTCAGCTATAGGTGAAAGTGAGCCTATGATTCCAGGCCCTCCAGTCACTACTAAGATTGAAGGCTTCCTCTTCAGTCTAGAGTATACGAGCGCCATGAAGGCTGCTGAAAGCTCAAGTTTCGAGTTTACAACCTTTAAACCACCTTTTAAGCTTGACTGCAGTAGTGGATAGATGTTTTCAGCTGCTACAGTAAAGATTGTGTCAACGTTCTCTTGAGCCAAACAATAAACTACATAATCACTTCCCTTCATAACATTAGCACAGTTGTAAGTTAAAAATTTGAGTATAAAAAAGTTAAAAGATTAATACCCTAATCATATATACCATAAAATTATGGAAGATGTAATATATTTTGATAAATGTGGAGACCATACGGATGAAGTTCTAGAATTCTGTAAAAAATATGCTGAAGCAAACAACATTAGAGATATTGTAGTTGCATCTACTACAGGCAAGACAGGTTTAAGGTTCTCAGAAATTTTCAAAGGCTATAATCTTGTTGTTGTAACCCACTGTGCCGGTTTCCGAGAGCCAGGGCGTCTGGAGCTAAACGAAGATTACAGGCGTGCTATTGAAGGAAATGGCGGAAAGGTTCTTGTTGCAACACATGCACTTAGTGGCGTGGAAAGAGCTTTTAGGAAAAAATTTGACACAATAGGCCCTGTTGAAATCATTGCAAATGCTCTAAAATGTTTTGGAGAGGGTACAAAGGTATGTGTAGAAATTTCACTGATGGCTGCAGACGCAGGCCTAATTCCAGTCGACAAAGACGTAATATGTGTTGCTGGAACAGGTAGAGGTGCTGATACAGCACTTTTAATAAGGCCGGCTTATTCAATGAACTTTTTCGATTTAAGAGTTAGGAAGGTGCTTTGCAAGCCTGCGGACTTCTAAAGCCCTCCATCTACCCCCTAATTTTCACAAACAATATTGTCACGAATATTGAGATGGTTATTGACACAAATAGCATTACAAGAACGTTTGTGTAAGTTATGCCTTTTGTCGGAGTAACTGTCGTAGTAGGCGTAGTAGGCGAAGGCTCTGAAGACTCTATAGCTGCAACTGGTTGAGGTGACTTTACAGTCTCATAGCTTTCTGAGCCGATTCTCTGCACCTGTCCTGCACTATATCTCATAAAATAAGCTGGAATCCACATTACTACTGTAGCTAATAGTATTGCAAAAATGACGGATGCTGCAAGTCTTCTCATTACCTGTCACCGTAAGGTTTACAGTAAATATGTTATTAATTCCATATTTTAGAACACCTAAAATGGTCTAGCCCTCCATATCTTTAATGTCTCAAACCATAGTATTATACATGCTGTTGTCCCAAAAATTAGTGCAACAATTTGATCTACTGAAAATGTGTGCTCAAAAAATGCCAGATAATATGATATCATTGCTGTAAAAAATATTGAATAAAATAGGTATCTTGGAAGAAGAAGGCTTCCTAGCCTCGTGTAAAATTTTAGTACACCAACCTTAACCTCCCTTTTAATATAATATTCTCCAATCTCGGTTTTATCAACTAGTCCCAGAGAATTTAGTTTCTCTAAATGATATATTGCCACGCTTGGGCTTGAAAATCCCAGCTTCCTCTGTATTTCTCTAACTCCAAACGTCTCCTTTTTACTTTTCAGCATATAAAGGTACACAAGCAAAGTCTTGCCAGTTAACTCAGACTCTATTACTGTTGAATCAGGTAATGTTATTTTCGACAAGCACCATTGTTTAATTCAAAGTTTCTTAAAAGAGTTTCGTTGAATACTGTTCAAAACCTAGAACATTCTATTATGAAATCGTTCTAAACATGTTCTACAGTATGGAATAATATATGGTTAAAGCTATAGATGATGTGACAGGATATGTTTGGGGAAAGAATTCTAGTAATTGCAACGGCCACCATATTGGTTTTAGCTTCAGCTTACACGCTATACTACAAATTTTTTGTAGGAGAAAACGAATCATATGAATTAAAAAGATTCAATTCATACAATGAGCTGAAAAATTTTGTTAAAAATAATGTTGAATTATCAAGTAAATGGTTTGGCGTTTACGGTATCCAAATTTCAACTGCGCCTAGAGCTGTTTTCGGAGGAATTGCTGCTACCACAGCCGCTGCAGAAGCTTCTCCACAATATTCTCAAACTAATGTTCAGGTTTCTGGCGTAGACGAGCCTGATATCGTTAAAACTGATGGCTCATACATTTACTACATAAAAGGTGGGCAAGATTATGTGCCAGGAGACAGGGAGCTTGTGATTGTTAGAGCATATCCTCCCGAAGACATGCAGCTGGTTTCTAAGATTGTTTGGGCTGAAAATGTTGTTCCAATAGGTCTTTTTGTTAACAAGAATAGGCTTATCGTTTTCCTCACAAGCTACATTTCAAAGAATGTTGGTGTAGGCGGTTCAGGATACTATCCTATCGCATGCGAGGTCGAAGTGTATGAGCTCGCTGACATCAGGGCTCCTAAGCTTGTAAGAAATATTACCTTGGAAGGCTACTATTTGAATGCTAGAATGATAGAAGAATATGTTTATCTGGTAACAACAAGCCCAATATATTACGTTGATGCCGAAATAATTTTGCCATCAATTACAGTTAATGGTGAACTTCTGTCCATAGACCCGAAGGAAGTATACTATACTAATGCTCCTGATGTTTCATACACCTTCACAACTATAGTCGCTTTAAACGCTTTCCAAGATAATGAACCTATCGCTAAAAAGACTATATTAACTGGAGCCGCCAGCAGCATGTACGTTTCACTAAACAACATATATTTGGCTATAACAAAATACAATTTTATTACAGAAAATGCTAGAACCTCTTTAGAGGAAACATTATTGTATAGAATATCTGTTAAAGGCAATAGCATAAATTTTGAAGCTGAAGGGATGGTGCCAGGTCATGTGCTTAACCAGTTTTCTATGGACGAGTATAATGGATATTTTAGGATTGCAACAACTTTAGGCTATCCATGGCTTAGGGGCGTGGGCTCCAGCGAATCTAATAGCATATTCGTTCTCGACATGAATCTTAAGGTTGTCGGAAAATTAGAAAATCTTGCGAAGGGTGAAAAGATATATTCTGCAAGGTTCATGGGTGAAAGAGCCTATATTGTTACCTTTAAGAAGGTTGACCCATTTTTCGTAATAGACTTAAGTGATGTTAGAGCTCCAAAGGTTTTAGGTTGGCTGAAGATTCCAGGATACTCAGATTACCTGCATCCTTTAGGCAATGATCATGTCATCGGAATTGGTAAGGAGACTGTTGAAGCTGAAGAAGGTGACTTCGCATGGTATCAGGGTCTAAAAATCTCACTTTTTAACGTAAAAAATGTGAGTGTTCCAAAAGAAATTTCAAAATATGTTATTGGTGAAAGAGGTACAGACTCTCCAATACTAAGAGATCATAGGGCTCTCCTCTTTGATGGCGAAAGAGGTTTTATGGCCATACCTGTCACGGTTTCAATGATTGACAGAAGCAAGTATCCAGGGACTGTACCACCATACGCTTACGGTGAACCAGTCTGGCAAGGCTTATACGTGTTCAATTTGACAATAGAACATGGTATACTGCTTAGGGGTAAAATTACACATTTGAGCCAAAGCATTAGTGGAGGAATTTCAAGTGACGAATACACAAAGTTTATTGAGAGGGCCATATACATAGGTGACTACCTCTACACCATCTCAAATAAAATCGTTAAAGTAAACGATATTAGTACTTTAAAAGAAGTGAGTTCAATAAAAATAGGGTGAAAATCAATTTCCTATAGTAAACATTTTACATCAAATATCCGATATACCGCTCAATATTTTTTCTAAACTATTTCTGCTGCTCAAGCTTCTGAATTCGTCTTTCAATCCATTCAGCAACCTTTTCCTCGGTCATGCTTTCTGCCTCAAACTGTTCCCTCAACTTTTCTTCCACAACCTTCAATAGTTCCTCTGGATTAACTGGTTTCATAAGGTATGCGTCAGCGCCCAGGTTTAGGGCTTGAACTGCATTATCAAGTGAAGGATATCCTGTAAGCATAACCTTCATCATCTGAGGCTTCTCCTTATGTATTTTTGCTAGAAGCTCCGTACCCTCCATGTCTGGAAGTTTGATGTCCAAGATTGCTAGGTTAAAGAACCTTTTTTTGGCCAACTCAAGGCCCTTTTGACCTGACTCAGCTACCTCAACATCGTAGCCTTTTGTCTCTAAAATCTCCTTTAAACTCTGTAATATGTCTATATCATCGTCGACTACAAGTATTCTAGCTTTTTCCTTCACACCCATATATTCCACCTATTTCTTTTTGACACAATTCTAATAATTTGGAGGTATTTTAACTTTTTATCGGTATCTTTATCTTAAACACTGTACCCTTTCCAACCTCACTTTCTACCTCGATTGTTCCCTCGTGCGCTTCAACTATTCTTTTGCATACTGCTAAACCTAAGCCAGTACCCTTAGCTTTTGTCGTAAAGAGAGGTTGAAAGATTTTATCCAAATTCTCTTTCGGTATCCCTACTCCTGTGTCTCTAAAGTAAACTGCTTTTTTATCACCCTCTATTCTAGGATATATGGTTAATGTACCCCCTTCTGGCATTGCCTGGATAGCGTTTGTTATAATGTTCACGAAGACTCTCTTCATCATTTCTGGGTCAATGTCCAAGGTAAATTCTGGTGGAACATCGACTACGACCTTAACATTTTCCGGAATCTTAATTGTCGATAGAACGTTTTTTACAAAATTATTCAAGTCAACTTTAACAGTTTTTATTGTAATCTTTCTACCATAATCTTGTAGGTCTGAAACTATTTTGTTCATGTAATTTATTTGTTCCCTTATCCTCTGAAGATGCTGCTTTATCGCAGACTCAGATTTACTATCATTTCCTCTGTAAATGGTTTCGAGAAGGTTTTCTAGAGCAAAACATTCATAGAGTATAACTTGAAGTGGATTTCTTAGATCATGACCGACTGAAGCGGCAACTTCGCCTATGGTTGCAAGCCTTTCAGACCTCAAAAGCCTTTCCTGGGCGTCCACAAGCTCCTTAGTCCTCTCTTTTACCTTAATCTCAAGTTCATCAGCATATTCCTTAAGCTTCTTCTGAGCGTCCTCAAGCTTTTGTATCAGTTGAGCATTTTCTATTGCTATCGCAGCATAGTTTAGGAATAGTTCTAGGGGCGCTAGAGAATATCTTGTCGGCCTCCTGCCATCAACAGGGTCGTCTACACTTAAAATTCCAACTATCCTACCATCCGGTAGAGTTAATGGTGCGTAGAGAAGGTCCTGAGGATGCCAATCAACCGTTTCTTCCGGACTTAATCTACTATCTAGTGCGCTTCCAGTAAAATATTCTTGGGCTGGCTGATCCTCATAGGGTATGTAGTAAAATTGGCCCACCTTATAGCGATTAAAGTTTGAGCTAAGCCTCTCCCTCCATATCTTTCCAGGAGTACGGTTTTCCCACAAAAATCTTCTTTCTTCCTCACTTAACCCTGCTGTTATAATATCATCTGGCGACCTTATCTCTAAATTTTCATCTCTTAGGCTCAAAACTACACGTCTCCATCCAAGACTTTCTATCGCCTCCACAACCTTCTGCAATCTAGTTCTAAGGTCAGATGATCTAATAATTTCTATTGAAAACTGCATTAGGCTCGAAAGTTGCCTATACTGTTTTTCAAGCGAAGTCTGTCTTTCTATGTTACTTATGGCTGTAGAAGTGTGTGTTGCAAGAATTTCAACAAGCTTTATATCCTCGCTGCTGAACGCATTAACTTTCCTACTCTGTACGTCTATAACGCCGTAAACGTTGTCGTTAACAATTATTGGTGTACTAAGCTCCGACCTCACACCCTTCACCCCCTCCACGTAATCCCTGTCGTTCCAAGTATCGTTTGAGACAACAGTTTTAAGGCTCTTTACCGCTTTAACTGTTAAACCTTTTTGAGAACTTAAAGACATTTCCTTGATAAGTGGCTTAAGTCCCCTGTATGCTTTAACTTTAAGCTTATCTTTTTCAATAACAAGGAACATCGCATATTCGAATCCAAGGGCCTTTGTAAGCCCATCAACAACATACTCATAAACTTCATCTAAACTTTTTGCAGTATTCAATGTGCTCGCAAAATAGTTTAGTATAGAAAGTTTTTCCTCGAAAGCTTTCTCCATTGTATCAAGTTTAGCACGCTCTGTAATGTCCAATCCAGTGCTCAATGTTCCAAAAATTTGTCCGTCCCTAGACTCTATCAGAATATTATTCCATGCAATCACACGTTCTCTTCCACTTTTTGTTAGAACTGGATTCTCATAGTAGTGGTATTTCTTAACCCCATCGCTTGTGGAAATTATTCTAGAAAAAACTTCTTTCAGTTCTCTTCTTATCCTTGATGGTATAAAATTGTCGAACCAGTTTCTACCAACAACCTCATTAAAATCATATTCTAGCAGGCTGCATCCAAAACCATTAATGAACCTAACATTCCCCCTCAAATCCAATACTACAACAATTGCTCCAATTAGGTCAAAATACTTCCTTATAGACTCAAACTCTTCGAAGTTGAAAGTTTCTTCAAATTCCTTTTTCAATTCAGTCATCTTTGTCCTACTAAATGATTTGTGATCATATTTTTATAAATTTTGTTGGAGATTTTAAATAATATGGGTTTTTGTAATTTGGAAAGGTTTAGTGTTCTCTTAAAAATCTTGCTGAACAAGATACGCATGGATCGTACGCCCTAACAAGCTCTTCAACCCTTCTTGAAATCAAGTTTAAATCTCTTTCAACAATGGTTGCAAGATACTTTTGCAATGTATGCTCTATGCTTTTATAATTTTGGGCTGTAGGTGTTATTATATTTGCTTCAACAATTCTTCCATCTTCATGAACCCTGTAATGGTGTATCAGAATTCCTCTTGGTGCTTCTGTAATCGATACACCTTCTCCTGCCCTCACATTATACTTTACACAATCTTCCTTGAAGGTGGTTGATGAAAGCTGTTCTAGAATTTCCACCAATCTGCTAGATAAATGTATCATTTCAATAGCCTGAGCCTTTATGTTCATGAAAGGCGAATGTGAAGGAAATTTTAAGCCGTATACTTCACAGTATTTTTTAGCCTCATCTGACAGTAGACTATAATTGTTGTTCACCCTAGAAAGTGCACCCACCATATATGGTTTACCGTTTAAAAGGTAATGTCTTGCTGTAGAATATTCTTCATTCACATATGTTATAAAGTCCTCATATTCCTTTTGTTCAAAAAATTTTTCATTTGATATTGTAAGTCCACCATCGAGTATCGGATAAAGATCATTAGATTTTAGCGAAAGATATTGCGTTTTTTCCTCAAATTCGGGAAGTTCTGCTGCTAGGATAACTTCAAGCACCTCTTTTAACGTTTCCTTAAAAAGTTGTGCTTGCCTCAAAAGTGTTTCCGCGACACCCTTGGATGGAATTTTTGTTAGTCCTCCAACTGTAGGAGTTATTGGGTGGACAGCTCTACCTCCAAGATAATCTGTTATGGTGTTGGCAATCTTTTTAAGTCTGAAAACCGTCTTCACAATTTTCTCATTTTCTCCAATAATTTCTACAATATTCTTTCTTCCAACAATGTCCGGTAAAGTGAACACATACAAATGTATTAGATGGCTCTGTAAATGTCCTCCAATCGTCATCGCCTCCCTAACTTTCTTGATCTCATCACCGACCGTTACTGAAAGCGCTCTTTCTAGCGCTTGAACTGACGTGATATTGTGAATTATTGGGCATACACCGCACATTCTTGAAACAATAAAGGGTATTTCCCTGTAACTTTTTCCGATAAGAAGTCTTTCAAGCAACCTTATACCCTCACGTGCTTTTACTTTAACCTCAAAATGTTCATTCACTAGTCTAACAAGCACGTCAACTGCCCCTTCAACTTTAGGAACACCCTTAACTTCAACAAGTTCATGATTCAAGCTTTTTCACCTCACCTTTTTTAGGTGGCAGCATATAAGGTTGTACACTTATGTTCTTCTCCTTAAATGTGTGTAGGAGTCCCTCGATGTTGGCGTCATCACTCAATCCCCTGCACCCATAACATTCTCTATTGAACGTTGGACATATTGCCTTGCATCCTCCTCTAGTTATTGGACCCATGCAAGCTAACCCCTTCTCTATTAGACAACTGTTTTCTTTTAGAATACATTCACTGCATACTGTGGAAGAAGCTTGTTCGGGAAACTTTTCCAGCAAAAGGGACTTAAATACTGCAAAAAACTCTTCTTTATCGATTGGGCAGCCTGGTATACGATAGTCGACTCTAACATACCTGTCTAGTGGATGAGAGTACCATTTCTCTGAACCTGGAAACATTTCATTAATTTCTCCTACATCAAAATCTTTTACTAGAAAGTTTCCGCCATGGCAGGCGCATTCCCCTAATGCAACAAGAATTTTGCTAGCACCCCTAACCTTTTTAAGCTCAATTTCATCTTCAATTGACATTACTGACCCCTCTACGAATGCAATATCATATGGTTCACTTTTACCTAATGTTCCAAGTACACGGCTTTCAACTTCAAAGGTTTTCAAAATATTCAATAGTGTGTCTTCAAGATTCAGTATCTGGACAAGGCATCCTTCGCACGAGGAAAGATTAAATATTCCAACTCTAATTTTATCCAAGATATCTCACCTAAACTGGCGTTTCAAGAAAATTTTTTACCTCACTGTAATTGAACACAGGCCCTTCTTTGCACACGTATCTTCCTCCAGTCATACATTTTCCACAAAAACCCATACCACATTTCATGTTTCTTTCTAATGAAAAATATATCTTTTCTGGCGGTAATCCTATGCTAGAAAGCTGTCTTGTAACAAAATGCATCATTATAGGTGGACCACATTGAACCGAATATATGTTGTCTGAAGATGGCCTAAAATTTTTGAATAATACTGTCACAGGCCCGCTGTGGCCGCTCCAATCTTTTTCCGCGAAATCGACAGTCAATTCAACATCAATATATTTTCTCCATTCATCAAAAAAATCCTTGTATATTATATCTTTAGGCGTTTTAGCACCATAAAACAATTTAACATTATTGAACATTTTTCGATGCAAAATTATATACTCTATCAAAGGCTTTAAAGGTGCTAATCCGATTCCTCCTGCAATAACAAGGACATCGTTCCCCTTCATCTTCTCAATCGGCCAACCTCTTCCAAAAGGCCCTCGTACTCCAACAAAATCTCCCTCCCTTAATCTGAAAAGGCCTTTTGTAACGTTACCCATCCTCCTTACGGTGATAGAAAAACTTTCGTGAATCATGGGAGATGATGTTATGGAGAATGGTGCTTCACCGTATCCAAAAACAGTTAACTCTATAAACTGTCCAGGTGAAAAGTTGAAACTGTTCCTTATCCTCTCATCTAAAATTTTTATCTTAAAAGTTTTCGTTTCAGGCGCCTCATCTTTTATCGATTCAATCTTAGCCAATTTTGGCAGATAGGGGTTTGACACCAAAAGTCACCTCTTTTACAACATCCATTATATTTATCTTTGCCGGACACACTTCAACACATCTACCACACCCTACGCACGAAATTGAACCTATCTCATTTATTGAATAAACAAATTTATGATATATTCTTTGCTTAAAACGTGAAGGTCTATCTCTTCTAAAAACTTCCCCACTCGCCACCCTTGTAAAGCTTAGGAAGTGACATGAATCCCAAATCCTAACTCTTTTACCACTTTTAAGGTCTGGATTAGGTTCATCACTAATAGTAAAGCATCTGCAAGTTGGGCATGTAAAGTTGCATTTGCCACATGCAAGGCACTTTTTTCCATACGTTTCCCAAATTTCGTCCGAAAACTTTTCTCTTAAACCTCTTTCTATAGTTTCAAGGTATGGTAAGCCCTTACTCCTAATATCTTCCTCAACTTTAATAAGTAGCTTTTCCCTTTCTTCAATATCATCCTTTCTAGCTTCACTGAAAAGGTCAAGGTTAAATTTTACAAGCCTCCACCCGTCCTCGCTTCCAACTTCAACAACGTATCTGTCGCCTAGGTCTGAAAGTAGAATATCAAATCCTCTTTTTATAGAGGGTCCCGTATTAAGGTATGCGCAAAAACAGTATTCCATTGGTCTACTGCATGTCAGACCGACGACTAGCGTATTTTTTCGCCTTGCGGTATAGTATGGGTCATTATATTCTCCTGTAAATACTTTATCGAGTACAAGAAGTCCATTTATATCACAAGGTTTTACACCAACTATAACACGTTTTCCTTTTGAAACTTCATCAAGCAAATCATATAATCTAATATTTCCAGAATCCTCGTACTCGTAAACAAACATTTCCTCTACTGGGGGAAAAAAGAATTTTTTAGGCGGTAAAATTGTGTGCCCACTATAAGTTAAGTCAACCTCCTCCTTCCCTGAAATATATTCGAACAGTACCCCCTTTTCTGTCCTGACAGGTGCTATCAACTGATAATATTTCATCACCCTCTCCAAGAAGCTACCCATTAACCCCTTGTCTATCGTCAAAAATCTTTCCATTAACCAACCATATTAAATACCATAATTTATAAACATTATCCTAACATTAAATAAATTAATTAACTAAAACAAAAATAGGATATAAACTAGAGCTTTTTTATAAAAAATTTTGTACTCAAAAACTTGTTTTTTATGGTCCCGGGGGGGTGATTTGAACACCCGACACTCCGGTTTCTGTAAGCCTAGCAGGCTGAATGAGTTTGCCAGGGCAAACTTCTACAGCCGGAAGCTCTGCCAGGCTGAGCTACCCCGGGACACTAATTATGCAGTAAACCTTGGATATATATTTTTATCGCTTCCAATTTTAAAGCTCTATTTTTATATCCTACTATCCTCTATGCTCTAATTATGAGTGTTCTATCTGGTGAGGATGTTGCAAGCTTTTTGGAAAATATTAGTCGGGAACAGGTGCAAGTTAATGGAGTGGATTTGACTGTTGAAAAGATTTTTAGGCTTAATGGTGTTGGTGCAATATTATGTGATAGTGTTAAGCTTCCAGAATATTTTGAAGTCCAATGTGATAACGGCAAATTTTTTCTTGAAAAAGGCGTGTATGTTGTTCAAGTTAGGGAAAAGATTTCGATACCTCTTGATGCTGTTGGCATATGTTTGCCCAGGTCTTCTCTAGTTAGGATGGGTGTTCAGGTTGGTTCAGCTTTATGGGATTCAGGCTATGTTGGATATTCTAAGGTACTTTTGAATGTAGAAAATCCTATTGTTATCGAGAAGGGTGCAAGGTTCGCTCAGCTTATTCTAATCAGATGTGAGAGGAAGGCTAAGGAAGGCTATAGGGGACGTTACCAAAATGAGCAATAGGCTATATATTGTCTTCTAGTGTCAAGAATGGATTTTATGGTCAATTTTTACTTTAAAATTTGTCATTAAAACAATATTTTTATAATACGCTACACCATCCCTATTGATTCATTTGGTTAGGGAAAGCGTTGACTCTATAGACTTAGAAATTTTAAAGTTCTTGCAGGAGAATGCACGTGCACAATGTAATGAAATATCTAAAAGGGTCGGTGTCTCCGACAGGACTGTTGCTCGAAGGATAAAGAGGATGGAGGAAAAGGGTATCATAAAAGGCTACAAGATTGAATTGTCTGAAGAAGTTGTTGAAAAATTTTTTCCCTCACATAAGATGCCCCTTGAACATACTGTTGAAATGCCCGCTGTATGCTGGGATAGTATAATAGATGTGATTGTCGGCACGTTTGGGGTTGGTGGCGTGCTCATTATCTATAATATTGGATTATCGATTGGCAGAACCTACGGCACACTACTTAAGAGATTTTCTGATGAAAGGGAAATTATTTTATCAAATTTCTGTAACCTTTTCAAATCAAATGGTTGGGGTGAAATTTCCTTGATAAAAGTAGATTATGAGACAGGCTATGGGCTAATAAATGTTTCAAGGTTCCCGTTTAAAAGCACTCTTTCAGAGAACCTGATTAGAGGTATAATTGCAGGCTTCCTAGAAAAAATGTATGAGAGAAAGTTTACTGTTAAAAAGTTGGAGTCCGAGGCTGAAGTAAAGGATATCAGGAAGCTTGTTTTGGAGGTGGGCTGTAAATGAATCTTCCTAAAGTTGATAAGGTTTTAACTGGCATAGAAGAACTTGATAGAATTTTAGGCGGTGGACTGCCAAGGGGTTCAATAACACTACTCGCGGGAGGGCCTGGAACTGGTAAAACGATAACCGCACTACAGTTTCTATACAATGGTGCTTTAAAGTTTTCAGAAAAGGGTATGCTTGTAATATTTAATGAAAACGCTTCAGCTTTAAAGCAGTATATGAATAGTATGGGATGGGATCTTAGTAGGCTTGAAAACGAGGGCTTAATCAAGATACTGGATTTCATAACTGTTGAAAAAATTGGTTTAGAAAGTTTGATGGACATGATATTTGATGAAGCCTCATCGTTTATGCCTAAGCGTCTTGTAATAGACTCTTTAACAGCCCTTATAATGGCTATGGAAAAGAAGGAGGAGGTGAGGGCTGTTCTCTCTATTATTCAAAGGCTTCTTAGAAGGCTTGAGTGTACGAGCATTGTTATAACTGAAACACCCTGGGGTATAGAAAGTCTCGGCTCAGGTGTTGAAGAGTTTGTAGTAGACGGTATTATTAAGATGGAACTTGTTCCCTCTAAAGGTGAGTTGAAGAGAAGGCTTGCAGTTTTAAAGATGAGGGGGTCAGCTCATGATACAAAATATTACCAATACTATATTGTTCCAAATGATGGCCTTGTTATAACACCCTATCCAGAGGTATTCTAATGGATAGCAGACAGCTTTGGGAAAAATATTGTGGATTTTATAGGAAAAGTTTTGAGGAACAGATTGAATATAATGAAGTGCTGCTGAAAAGGCATTTGAGCTTATGGTTGAATACTTATACTGGTAGAGACCTGTGTAGGGATAGGATTGTAAAAGGAATCGACGACCTACCGCTTACGGAATACGGTGACTATACGATATTGGGCAAGGTTACAGATGCTATAGAATATTGTGAAAAAAATTTTCCCGTTGGAGAAAATGAAACATTACATGACTATTATATGAGAATATTTGGTCAGCATGTTAGACCATTGTGTGAAGGCTACATTCCAGATGAACCATACTTCTGTGCAAAGACTACTGGTACCACTGGAAAGCCAAAATACTTTGTTCACGGAAAAGGTTTCTATGAAACATTCATTTCAAGTAGTATGGCTCTTGTCCTTATAGCCTTCTCAAAAGATTGGGGTGATAACGTGTTAGATGATAGGGTGAACGCGCTTAACCTTATCGCGCCACCACCATACATTAGTGGTTGGGCTTTAAAGTACTGGAGTAATTTTCTAAAATTTGTTCCTCCAATCGAAGTTGCTGACAAGATAAGAGATATGGGTAAAAAGTTCTACATAGCATTAAAGATGATAGAGGACGGTAATAGGATACATATGGCTGGTGGCAGTGGTTCATTACTTTACATGGCATGTAAATATTTTTCTGACCAAGAATATTTTTTGAAGGAATCCTATAGGGCTACATCTAGTTGGATTAAACGTTTTCTCATAATGTTAAAGATTTTTACTCTAAAGTTTTCTAATGGGAAAAAGAGGGATTTAAGGGAGATTATGCCATTAAAGGGTGTACTTATAGGTAGTACAGATGCTAGAATGTACTCTGAATTTTTTGAAAAAGAATTTGGTGTTACACCCTTAAACTCATATGGTTCAACGGAGTTTGGTAGCGCCATGTTTGGTAGGCCTGATAGGAAGATGGATTTTATGCCGAACCTTAAAAGCTTATACTTCGAATTCCTTGACGAGAAAGGTGAAATTAGGAAGATTAATGAATTGAAGCTGGGGGAATCCTACGAGCTTGTTGGAACACCCTTTAACACGATGCTTGTAAGGTATAGGATAGGTGACTTGTTTAAGTGTATAGACTTCTATGACGGTATGCCAGTGTTTTCTTTTGAAGGCCGTGTTCAGTCTCTAATCTCAGTTTACGACTATTATAGGGTTACCGAAGATGTTATGGCAAGGGCTCTTGTTGAAGCAAATTTTAAGGCTTCAGATAGGTGGGCTGTTGCAAAGGTCCTTAATCCGAGAGAAAAGCTTCTTGTACTGCTCGAAAAAGAGTGGCCCATAAGTGAGGGGGAGGCTGAAAAAAGGATATTTAACGCCTTAATCAATGTACAACCTGAATTCAGAGACTATGTTAATGACTTTAGGATAAGTGACCCCTCTGAAGCCATCGAAGTCGAATTCCTTTCACGTGGCACTTTCACCAGATACGCTATCTTGCAGGCGAAAAGAAATGTTCCTTTAGGCCAATATAAGCCTCCAAAAATAATTCCTCCTGAAAAGGTGCAAATTTTGGAAGATTTGAGAGAATGTAGTAGAAATGCTTGAACTTTCCACATTCAACTTTATTTTCATTTTTCTAGAATATTTTGTTGGAGCTTTAGCTGTAATCTTTGCAACAATATTAACAATTCATAGGCTGAAGGTAAATTATGTTAGTGTTTCTCTTGCAATGTTCGGCCTATCTATAGCAGTATGGGATATTCTTGTATTCCTTCATCGAACAGCTGAAACATACGATTATTCTCTACACGTATTCAAGGTAATAGGTATACTGCATCCTTTCATTTTAGGCTTCTTTTTCCTAACGTTCCTTAACATATGGAAGCCTAGGATGTTAAATGCTCTTAGTCTAATTCCAAGCCTTTTTGGAAGCTTTCTTTATGCAATTTTTGTAGAATATAAGATGGTTAAAGGAAGTTTTGGATGGAGTTATAAAACGATAATAGCCCCTCAAGCGAATCTTATTATAACATTATTTACACCAATCTACATGGCTTCAATACTAATAGTATTATTTTTTCTCTGGTTTAAGGCTGCTACAAAATCTCTTAAAAGAAAGATCCTGTACATTCTTGTCTCGTTTATAGTGTTTCAGGCTGTAGGTGTAACTGTAACAAACATAATTTTTATGCAGTCTGACCCTAACTTTCCACCATTGGGTGGCCTATTCTATCTAGTAACATTTACAGTAATATATTATGTTTCGAGTTCTCCTGAAAAGGAAGTTTTAACCTTGGTTCCAATAGGATACTCTAAAATGTCTGAAGACTTTTCTAGGCTCGTAAAATCTTTTATTGAATGCCTATCAAGGTTTCCGGAACAGCTTGGTATAAGATACTTTAGGCTAATATCATACTTGGATGAGAAAGGTTTGAGTGACCTCATCTCCTACGATGATAAAGGTTCTAGAATAATCCTGAATATCAGAGGGGATGTTGATGTGAACAAGATTAACAGTTTTATCGATTTAGCTTTAACCCTCTTGGAAGAGGGTCAAGTTGAAAGGGAGTTCAATAGTGTATTGGCTGAATTTATTGACAGAAACTATAGCCTGCTAGGCGCTGAGCTTGTTCACGTTCTTAAAAGGCATGAGCAATATATTGTATCTGAAAGGGTTTTTGAAAGGTTTTCAGCTAATGTGTTGAAGCAGATGTTTTTGCCTAAGGGTTTCAGTGAAGATGACCTTGACGTTTTTTCTAGAAAGATTGGAATAGACCATAATATTCTTAGAATTTCAAATGTTCTAATAGAATTTGATTCAGAAAATTATCTTCCTAGGGTTAACGACTTTGTTAGAGAATGTTTAAGCAACAATGAAAGTGTTTACATCTTCACTAGAAGAGGGAGTGCTATGGAGGCTAGGTTTAAAGAATATGATGGTGTAAAATTCTTTTTCCTTTCCCCTACATCATCTAAGGTTGTTAAGTTGGATGAAAAAACGTGTACGGTTCCCGTTAACGATATCTCATCCATACTAGGCGTTTTTAACACACTATGTAAAGGCTGTTCTGGAATTGTGTTCGATAACCTCACTGACGTGATTCTTTTGACAAGTTTTGAGCAGGCGTACAAGATGGTTAGGCACGCTCTGGACATATTTTCTGGCACAGGCTCACACTCACTTTTCCTTATAAACAAAAACGTTCATGGCACTGACGTTCTATCGGCATTTGAAAGCCTATTCAAATATATTATAAAATAAAAATAATTTATCTTGCTTGGTAGGCTAGTCCTGAACTAGCCTATCCACTTCCCTTCCTCTAGAATCGTATAAGTGTATTGTAAGAGGCATTTTACCCCAAGCGTGTGTAGCGCAGCTCAAGCATGGGTCGAAGGCCCTTATCACTGCTTCAACCCTGTTCAGCATGCCTTCAGTCAAACTCTTTCCCCTGACATATCTTTTTGCAACTTGTGTTATTGCCATGTTGTATGCAAGGTTATTGTTTTCTGTAGCGATTATAAGGTTAGCCCATGTGATCTTTCCATCTCTGTCAACTTTGTAATGGTGTATTAGTGTCCCCCTTGGAGCTTCAGCAACACCGACTCCCTCGCTTCTGCAGGTGTAGGATTTTGCTTGAACATTTTCGTCCAAGACTTTCGGGTCTTCAAGAATTTCTTTAACCTTCTCTATACTATATAATATTTCTATTAGTCTTGCATAGTGGTAGAGGAAGGTGCTTTCTACAACACCATTTTCTCCGAACCTCTTATATTCCCTCAGTTCATTGTCGGCTAAAGGTGTTCCACATTTTGAAACAATATTCAATCTTGCTAGTGGGCCGACTCGGTATGCTCCCGTAGGATATCCTAAAGGCTTATAGTATGGGAACTTCATGTAAGACCATGGTTCAACAGCTTCTCCAATGTACTCGAAATATTTTCTGGGGTCAAGTTTGTCTGCTACAATTTCACCTTTAGGCCCAACAACCCTTATAAATCCATCATAGTGTTCCAGAAGCCCATCTTTTGACACTAGGCCGAGATAGTATGTTGGAAAGTTTCCAAAGTTTTCAATTTCCTCCCTAAACTTTTCGATTCCGTTTCTGAATTCTTCCAAAGTTTTTATAACCATTTTTAAGGCTTCAGGTGTCTCCTTGAGGATCATCTCACACTTTTCCTTGGATAGAGGTGTTCTTACTCCACCTGGCACTATCCATTCTCCAGAATGGATTCTCTTGCCGCTTAGACGTTCAATAATCTCTTGTCCAAACTTTCTTAACATTATACCTCTTCTAGCGAACTCAGGATGCTCTTTTATGAGTCCAAAAATGTTCCTTTTGGAGGGTTCAGAGTCCATTCCAAGCAGCAGGTCTGGTGAAGATAGGTAGAAGAAGCTTAGTGCATGCGACTGTATTATTTGCCCAAAGTGCATCAGCCTCCTCAACCTTTCCCCTCCTTCAGGGACTTCTACTGAAGCTATTTGGTCACAGGCTTTTGCTGAAGCGAGCAGATGGCTTACTGGACATATCCCACACGTTCTAGACGTAAGCGAAGGCATCTCATAGTATGGTCTACCTTCACAGAACTTTTCAAATCCTCTGAAGTCTGTAACATGGAATCTCGCTTCCCTAACGGTATCGTCTTCATCCAAGAATATTGTTACCTTAGCATGTCCCTCAATTCTTGTTACAGGATTTATTACGATCTCTTTCAAATCATTTCACCTTAACCAAATTTGAACCTTCCCTCTAGAGATGGTATTCTACCATCTAAAAGCTCCTTTAGAACATAGTTTATTAGTTCAGCTGACGGCGGGCATCCGGGAAGATAGAAATCCACTTTAACAATCTCATGTAGGGGGTGAGCGTTTTTTAAAAGTCTCGGCACCTGAGTAGGATACTGCCGATTATAGTCAACATTCTCAACATAGGCTCTTTCAAGAACCTCCTTCACACTATCTTGGAACATGTTCCTTAACGCTACAACATTTCCTGTCACAGCACAGTCTCCGAAGGCTATAAGAAGTTTTGTACGCTCCCTTATAATCTTTAGCTGATGTAATTGTTCCTCGTTTGCTACAGCACCTTCAACCAATGTTATGTCAACATCTTCTGGAAAATCCTTTATATCGGCTATTGGACTGTAAACTACTTCTATTTTATCAGCTAACTCTATAATCTTCTCGTCCTGGTCTAGGAACGACATGTGGCAGCCTGAGCATCCACTTAACCATACAGTTGCAACCTTAACCTTAGTCACCCAAATCACCTCCTTCTCCTTTCAGCAATAAACTCTGGAAGCTCCTTCCTCTTTGTTTCAGACAATGGCTTTAGCTTCACATATATTGCTCCAACTGGGCATACGGCTGAACATTTTCCACATGATGTGCATGAATATGATGCTGCCCAAGGTTCATCTAAGTCGATTACAACGGTTGAATCTTTTCCCCTCTTCTTCAAATCTAGTGCGTGAACTCCCTCTATCTCATCACATACTCTAATGCATCTTGTGCATAGTATGCATCGGTTATGGTCTAGGACAAATCGTTCATGTGTCATGTCAATTTCGAAACGTTTCCAGTTTCTTGTAACACTTGTATGGTCTACTCCGAATCTTGTTGCAAGATCCTGGAGCTCGCAGCTTCCGTTTGCTACACATACTGAGCAAGTGTGTGTTCTTTCAGCTAACAGAAGCTCTATTATCTGCTTACGATACTTGTTCAGTCTAGGAGAGTTTGTTATAACCTCCATGTTATTGCTTACTGGTGTAGTGCATGATGTCATAAGCTTCGGATTACCCTTTACTTCTACCACGCAGAGCCTACACCCTCCATGTGATGATAAGCCTTCAAGGTAGCATAGTGTTGGAATATATATTCCATTGTCCTTTGCAGCCTTAAGTATTGTGTCTGTTGGTTTCGCAAAAACTTCCTTTCCATCAATTATAAGCCTAACTGTCCTCTCACTCATTCTTTAACAACCTCCATCTTTTTAATATTACATTTTCCAGCCGGACATTTTTTATCCAAAATATGTGAAAGATACTCTTGTTTGAAATAGTTTATTGTCGTAAGTACAGGGTTTGGAGCTGTCTGTCCTAGACCACATAAGCTTACATCTTTTATAAGATAGCAAAGTTCCTCTAGAACTTTAAGGTCGTCTACTGCCCCCCCGCCCTCCATAATCTTATCTAAAATTTCTCTAACCTTAGGCAATCCTGCACGACATGGTACACATTTTCCACAGGATTCGTCCATACAGAAGTCTATAAAGAACCTTGCAGTATCAACAATACATGATTCATCGTCTATTACAACAATCCCTCCTGAACCCATTATCGCACCCGCCTGCGTAAGCGACTCATAGTCTATTGGAAGTGAAAGGAGGCTTTCAGGAAGACATCCTCCAGATGGTCCTCCAACCAGGACTGCCTTAAACTTCCTACCTTCAGGCACACCCCCACCAATTTCATAAACAACCTCCTTCAAAGTAATGCCCATTGGAACCTCTATTAGTCCAGGATTCCTAACCTTCCCAGTTAGCGAAAAACATTTTGTTCCAGTACACTTTGGTGTACCTATCTTAGAAAACCATGCACCACCATTCAATATGATCAGTGGAACGTTGGCTAAGGTTTCAACATTATTTATTAATGTCGGCTTACCCCAAAGTCCTGAGACAGCGGGATAGGGTGGTCTAGGCCTAGGTGTAGCCCTAAGCCCCTCTATCGAGGAAAGTATCGCAGTCTCCTCTCCAGCAACAAAAGCCCCTGCACCAAGCCTCAAATCTATATCAAAGTTGAATGTTGAACCAAGAATGTTTTCTCCAATAAGACCATACGATTTTGCCTGTTCAATAGCCTTCCTTAAAGTCTGTATAGCTAAAGGATACTCGCTTCTAATGTATATGTAACCCTTTTCTGCTCCAACAGCATACGCTGCAATCGTCATTCCCTCGATTATAGCATGCGGGTCTGCTTCAGCTAATGTTCGGTTTGCGAATACACCGGGATCACCTTCATCCAAGTTTGCTACAACATACTTCGGCTTAGCTGTAGACTTTGCAACAAAGTTCCACTTCTGTCCTGTAGGAAATCCTGCACCACCACGTCCTCTCAAACCGCTTACTGTAACTTCATAAATTACCTGTTCAGGTGTCATTTGTGTCAATGCCTTAGCTAGTGCAGAGTAGCCTCCGACTGAAATATAATCTTCTATCCTTAACGGGTCAATCTTTCCCGCATTCCTTAAAATAAGCCTATACTGCTTACTAAAATATGCCTCATTTTTATAAACAAACTCTTCTAAAATCCGTCCATTAACAACATGCTCTTGAACAATTTTTTTAGCATCTTCAGGCCTAACATTCTGGTAAAGATGGTTTCCAGGGTCTATTAATACAACTGGTGCTACAGAGCATGTGCCAACACATCCTGTCCTTGCAACCTTGCAAACATTTTGTACTCCAAGCTCCTTGACAGCTTCCTCAAACGCCTTCAAAAGTTTTTGCGCTCCAAAGGGAATGCATCCGCTTGAACAGCATACGTTTATACGATACTTGTAAGCCATCCTCATATCATGTTCGATTTCAGCAATCTTCTGAATTTCCTCAGGCTTCAAACTATCACCTCTACAAAAGGCTTTTTATCTTCTCTAAAACCGTCTCCTTAGTCGCTTTACCTATCATTTCATCATCGATTATAACGTTTGGCGCCATAGCGCATGCGCCCACACATCTGGTGACAAATACCGAAATTTTTCCGTCAGCTGAAGTTTCACCCCTCTTTACGTTAAACTCTCTTTCAACAGCCGAAAGTATTTCTTCAGCCCCCTTAACATAGCATGCTGTGCCAAGACAGAATGTTATTGCATGAGATCCGGGCTTTTTCAGCTTAAAATAGTTGTAGAATGTTGCGACGCCATAAACTTGACTAGGTGGAACCCTTAACATTTCCGAAATATGCAAAAGTATTTTCTTGTCAAGGTAACCGTAAATGTTATGTGCCACATGCAATATCTCTAAAAGAGCGTCCCTCCTATACCCGTGTGCTGCTATAGTCTTATCTATCAGAAACAGCCTCTTATCTGTGACCGTTTTCGGGTAAGTTGACAATTTATTCGCCTCTCAAATTGTTGTACAACGGGTAACTAGTTTGAATATATATTTTTTGCCAATATACTAATATAGACAGTATATAAATATATGAAATTGTATAAAATTATATATTTGAATATGCTATTTGCTCGCTAACGCGTGCTTGTTTATCGCTGCCTCAGCTATTCTTGAAGCGCTTGCAACTATTGCTTGAAGGTTACTGTTTATGGTGCATGTAGCACAAACTATCACAGGGTCATGTTGTCTAATCAAATTTTCCAATATTCTTGAGTTTATTTCACTAAACACTGTCCTCGTTTCCAGTATACTGTTTGAAAGTTGACTGTCGGTTGTAATAAACGCCTTAAAGGCGTTTTCGTAAAATTTTATACCTTCCTCAAATAATTTTTTAAGAAGATCTAAAAGTTCTTTTGGAAACCTTCTACCCTCCTCTATTATTCCTAAAATCCTTTGAGCTATATTCACAATATTATCGGCAATATACTCAATATTTTGTACGACGATGAGGCCGTCTAGACTATTGTTTTTTAAAATTTTTAACTGTCCCGAAGTGCTTGAGTATGCTAAAGTTGTCCTAAGAAGCCTTAAAAGAAGGTATGAAAAGTTGTCAACCTCATCATCTAATGAAACTATCGCTATAGCAAGCTCACGATCATAGCCCTCTAAAGACTTAACGAGGTCCAAAAACATAGAATATGTTACAGTATACATTCTAGTTAAACTTGTTTCTAAAGGTATCTTGGAAAGGTCAAGCAAACTCTGCATAACCATTTCACTAGAGGATGCACTAATTATATTCATGTAAAGTTTTTGAGCCACCTGTCTAATCAACTTCTGCTGTCTAACCGTTAAAACTCTACTTGAAACAACCTTAATGGTGTTGTAGCCATTAAGATAATAGGACAATATTTCCCTAGTAATCTTACCTTCTTTGTCTAACTGGTCAACATAAATTGTTACCTCCCTCTCCTCTGAAATCCTCTTCTCAGCAGGGAATATTAGGAGACTACCGTCACCCTGAACTTCTAAACTAACCGTATCACTGTACTTTAACCCGTTAACCTTAACCCACTCTGACGGCAGTGATACAACAAGTGTAGACCTTCCAAGACGAATAAGTTTACGCTTTTCCAACCTACCTCAAAATATATACCCGCAAACAACCTGTATATATCCATTATTCCATATTCTATAAGATTATGGTAAGCAGGGTGGCGGGCCCGAGGGGATTCGAACCCCCGACCTACAGCTTAGGAGGCTGCCGCTCTATCCATGCTGAGCTACGAGCCCAATCATAAGTTTTACCATAATATTTTAAATCTTTTGCTTTACCATGCAAAAATGGCAGCCTTTCTCACACACTATTTGGCAGGTGGAGGTCGTGGGCTAAAAGGTTATTCAATAAAACATTTTGCCTCAAGAAGCTAACTCATTTGCTCCCTAGTCTTTATATCCATCTTCCTCCACACATGTTTGGGGAATATTATGTATGGTTTAAGTTTGCCAGTTGATTACGCATTCTGGTTTAGGTCTGTACCAATAAAGTTTGGCATAGGAGTTTTAAAGGAAATAGGATATGATTCCTCTAAGCTTGGCGTAAAAAACGCTCTAATAGTTACAGACAATTTCTTAAAGGAAAATACCAAGGTTGTTGAAGAAGCTGTCTCTAGCCTAAATGAAAAAAATGTTGTAGTAGATGTTTGGGATGGTGTAGAACCTGAGCCATCACATTCTTCTATCATCAAAGGCATAGAGTTTGCGAAAAAGAAATCTTATGATTGCATAATTGGCTTGGGCGGTGGAAGTGCAATAGACACCGCCAAGATAATAAATCTTTACACAACATATCCCACAGACTTTCTAGACTATTTTGCACAGCCTCTGGGCAAAGGTTTAAAGGTTCCAGGCCCCTTAAAACCCATGATCGCTGTCCCAACAACATCTGGAACAGGAAGCGAAACAACAAGTGTTGCAGTAGTAACTTTTCCCGAAAAGAAGGTTAAGTTCGGTATATCAGACGATCATCTAAGACCCTCTCTTGCAATTTTAGATCCTATGGTTACATTAACAATGCCACAGAAGGTTACCGCTATCACAGGCATGGACGCCCTAATGCATGCAATAGAAGCATACACTACAATACCATACTATACTAAACCAGCGCCACCAACTATTGCTGAAAGGCCCGTCTACTGTGGCTCTAACCCTATAACTGATCCTTTGGCTGAAGCTGCAATAACTCTTATCGGAAAGTTTCTTCCCAGAGCTTACTCAAATGGCAATGATGTTGAAGCTAGGTCAAGTATGCATGTTGCTGCAACTACTGCTGGACTGGCTTTCGGCAATGCTGGCGTGCACATCTGCCACGCCCTATCATATCCAATTGCCGGTGAAGCCCTAGAAAAGGGTGTTAAGGTTCCTCACGGCCTTGCTGTATCAATAACTGCTCCGGCAACATTAAGGCTTCTTGCTCCATATTTGGTGGAAAAGATTGGTAATATCAGCTACCTTTTCGGCTTCAAAGAATATGATGTTGACGTTTGGGAAATTATTTCAAACTTGATGAGAGTACTGGATTTCCCAAATGGTTTGAGCGAACTCGGTTTTAGAAGGTCAGAATTGCATGTTCTAGCTGAAAAAGCGCTTTTGCAAAAGAGGCTCCTCTCCATGAGCCCCATAAATGTTAACGTGAAACTGCTCGAAAGAATTTTAGAAGAAAGTTTTGTTCTATGGTAGCTAAAACATGATCTATCCGCCGTCTATTGGAGGGAGAATCCATAGCTCGTCTTCATCGCCTACTTCAGTGTCTGACGAAACTACTTTAACCCTGTTTAATGAAAGCACATAGTCTTCAATTTTAACTTTAGCCAATTCTGGAATATCCTTTATCCTAACCTTCTTAGACAATCTTATCTCCTTCTCCTTAAAACCTAACGTTTCAGATAGTGGGCTGAAAACCTTAAGCTTCATGTCTGGTAAGCATTTTATTTTCCAAAATTTAATCTTTTCTAAAAGTTTTAGGTATATAAGCTGCTAAAATCCAGTATCTTGGGGAGAAGGTATTGGATGATTTAAAGTCGTCTGAAAATGATGCTGTAAAAATGCATGAACACTTTCAGGGAAAGATTGAAACGATTCCAAAATGCTGGATTTCTGGACTAGAAGATTTTAGCATATGGTATACTCCTGGCGTGGCTGAAGCATGTAGGGCAATAGTTGGTGAAAAGGAAAGGGTTTATGACCTGACACTTAAGTGGAACACTATAGCCGTTGTCTCTGATGGAACGAGGGTGCTCGGATTAGGGAATATCGGTCCTGAAGCAGCGCTTCCAGTAATGGAGGGTAAAGCTCTACTATTCAAGTACTTGGGTGGCGTTGACGCTGTCCCACTATGTCTTAGCACAAGAGACGAGGAAAGGATTGTTGAAGTAGTTAAGGCTGTTGAACCATCGTTTGGTGGAATAAATTTAGAGGATATAGAGAAGCCTAAATGTTTCTCGTTACTTGAGAGGCTGAAGAACGAGCTTTCTATACCTGTTTGGCATGACGACCAGCAGGGTACTGCAACAATAGTCTGCGCAGGCCTAATTAATGCCCTAAAGGTTGTTGGAAAGAAGCTTGGAGACGTTAAGGTTGCAATGGTTGGTGTTGGAGCCGCAAATGTGAGCGTTGAAAGGTTAATTGTCAAGGCCGGGGTTGATGAAAGGAAAATTGTAATGGTTGACAGTAAAGGGATATTGAGTAGAAGTAGGTCTGACCTTGAAAAAAGTGAGCCATACAAGTGGTCACTCTGTCTTAGAACAAACTTTGAGGGAAAAGAGGGTGGTATTGCTGAAGCTTTAGACGGAGCAGACGTTTGTATTGCAATGTCAAGGCAGGGTCCGGGTGTCATAAAAAAGGAGTGGGTTAGGAAAATGAATGATAGAGCAATAGTTTTCTCATGCGCTAACCCAATTCCAGAAATATGGCCTAGTGAGGCTAAGGAGGCTGGCGCAAGAGTTGTCGCTACTGCAAGGTCCGATTTCCCAAATCAACTTAACAATTCACTTGTTTTCCCTGGAATATTTAGGGGTGCATTGGACGTTAGAGCTAAGGGAATATCTGACCAAATGTGTCTTGCAGCAGCATTTGAAATAGCTAGGATGGCTGAGGAGAAGGGTTTAAGCGAAGAATATATTGTGCCAACAATGGAAGAATGGGACGTTTACCCGAGGGAAGCCGCTGCAGCAGCCTATGAAGCATGCTTGGAGGGTCTTGCAAGGAAAAAGACAAGTAAAGAGATAGAGTATGAGTACGCTAGGGAAATAATTTCTATTGCAAGAAGAAAGTTTGAGCAGCTAAAAATCTCCGGACTTATAAGAAGATATAAAAAAATTTAGGATTTTAAAACTAAATCACTGTGCACAGTTTCCCTGTAGTTAAACTATTTTTGCTAGAACTTTTTGAAGGACTCCCTTTTTGCTCCACATATTGGACATTTTTCTGGAGGCGTTCCTTCTACAGTATAACCGCATATTGGGCAAATGTATATGTCTCCTATTTGGACATCGGCACCCTTTTCCACAGAAGCTTTGGCATTCTCATACATTTTTGCATGTATCTTTTCAGCATTGTAGGCCCAATCAAATGATCTCAACGCTGATTTTTCCCCTTGAAGTTCTGCAACAGCCTTGAATGCAGGATACATTTCCACGACCTCATATGTTTCCCCCTCTATTGCACTTTGAAGGTTTTCTTTAGAAGATTTAACGTTACCTAGAACATTGTAATGGTTTTTTGCGTGAACAAATTCTGCGTAGGCTATGGCCTTAAAGAGTCTTGCAACATTATGAAACCCCTCCCTTTCAGCCACTTCAGAAAATATCAGGTACCTCATGTGCGCCATACTTTCTCCAGCAAATCCTTCACTAAGACTTTTTTCAGTCATCTTCCTAACCATATACGCTCAAAATTTTTTTTCTATCCAAATATATAATCTTTACTAGGATTTTATAAAAATTTGTCACCTAACTTACAGTTTTAACCATCTTCTTTACTTCTGAAACAGCTTCAGAAAAACTCATTTCAGTTGGAATATAATCTAAATCAAGGTTCTCGAACAACCTTCTAACTATAGCTTTTAGAAGGTACATGGCTCCTGCTCCGAAGACAAGTTTAAGGAATTCTTCAAACTCTCTAGAATATTCTACAACATCCTCTAGGGACCTTAAACGGTATCTTTTCAGAAAGTGTGTTATAATCGCATTACTCGGCCCATCGCCTATAACTGAAAGCCCTGCTTCAATAGAATCTTTCACAACTCTTCTCAGTGTATTGTATTCCACAAGATTCACCCTTTAGACATTCTATCATTATCTGATGCATCATATGATAAGATTTTTCTATTTAAAAATTTTTTACAAAAGAAAAATTTTTGTGAACTTGTAAGTTTTAATCTTTTCATTTGCACTATGTAAGTTAAACTATTATATAAACTTTAAAGGTGGTGTGGTTTTCCTTTTAAAAGAATTTCTTCTGGAATCTTTTTTTCAAAAATTTTTAAAAAGTTTACGTCTTCCTCCTTTTTCCTCAGCTCGTCTGGCAACATTATTGGAATCTCATCTGATATCGGATACCATCTCCCACATCTTTCACACAATATTATACCCCACTTAATATTGTGTGAAAGGCATTTTTCACATTCTTTTATAAGCGCCTCTTTCTCCATACTGTTTGGTGAAATGTTCTTGTATGAACAGTATAGTTCGCAGACATTTTTTGGGCTTTCAGAGACCTTCATCTCTGCTTCCTCGAATACGTAGAGTTTTAGTGGAAAATTTTTGCATATTGGGCATGCTAAGATATCCATTAGCCTGTATCTCATGTTATAGACACCCTCCTAAACTCCACTGCCATATCACCGCCTAAGCCTCTAACCTCGTTCACTGCCTCAGTAACCATGTCTATTACATCCTTCTCCAGTATTGAAAGCTTTTCCTCATCCTTCGCTTCAACTGTAGCCTTTATCTGTGGTAGTGTGTTCGAAGCTCTGACAATATACCATCCGCTTTCAAGGTTCACTCTTACTCCATCCAATGTTATTGGCGTGAACCCTTTCCCTTTAACCTTCAAAATCAACTTTTCTATAACTTGAAACTTTATTTCATCTGGTACCGTGAACACCAGCCTTGTTGTATAATATTTTGGTAGTCCATTTATCATCTCAGACAGTTTTTCACTTGATTCTGAAATCATTTCAGCAACCTTTAGGGTCGCATATATTGCATCATCTGCGCCGTAAACATCCCTAAAATATAGGTGGCTTGCTATTTCTCCACCAAACAACGCGTTCTCTGAAATCATCTTCTCAAGTATGAATGAGTGGCCTACCTTAGATACTATTGGTATAACACCCTTCTCCACAACCACATCGTCAAGCAATTTTGAGCAGCTTACCTCATACACAACCTTTTCGCCAGAACCTTTTATAAAATGTCTTATCAGCAATGCTAGCATCTTGTCCCCCTCAATAACCCTTCCCATATTGTCAACGAATACTGCACGGTCTCCGTCACCATCATATGCTACTCCAAAATCAAAGTTGTCTTCAGCAATCATCTTCTTCATAGTCTTTAGTGACTCATCAGTAGGCTCAGGTGAACGTGATGGGAAATCTCCATCCGGATAATTGTTTATTGCCACAACCTCAAGCCCTGCTTTCTCAAGAATATTTTCCGCGTAATTTGAGCATGAACCGTTTCCTGTGTCAACTAGAACCCTTAACCTTCTCCTAACATTAACCTTTTCTAGAATAAACCTCTTGTACGTGCTGTTTACTTCATCAACCTTGTCGACTACAGTTCCCCCTCCGCTTTCCAAATATGTTTTTGAAAATATTATTTCCTTTATCTTCTCTAAACCCATACCCCAACCACATAGCATCGCCTTCTCCCTACACAGTTTAAACCCGTTCCATTGTGGTGGATTATGGCTTGCGCTAACAATTGCACCCCCATCTAGGCCAAAATGTGATATTGCAAAATATACGGTTGGTGTTGGCACGAGTCCAACATCCCAAACTTCCACCCCTGACAAGGTAAGCCCTTCGACAAGCGCCCTCTTGAGCGCTGGACTGCTTTTTCTAACATCATATCCAACTGCAACCCTCTTACCTACTCCGCCAAGAAATGTTCCAAGAGCCTTTCCAACAAGTTTTGCAACATTCTCGTCCAAGTCTATACCGTATACTCCCCTAATATCGTAGGCTCTAAAGATGCTTTCTTTTATCATAGGAATAGAAAGCTGATGTCATGCTATAAAAGTTTTTCAAAAAATTAGTTGATCATCTAACATTTTGTCTGGGATGGAAATCTTAAATAGGTCTTCTAAAGCGTGCTGGCAATCGTGTAAAAGGGGGAAAATATGAAGGTTGGTATTGTAGGATATGGTGCATATGTTCCAAAGTATAGGATAAGGGTTGAAGAAATTGCAAGAGTGTGGGGTCAAGATGCTGAATCGGTAAAAAGTGGTTTAGACGTGATAGAAAAGTCTGTACCATCACTTGATGAGGACGCTGCAACCTTGGCTGTTGAAGCTGCAAAAAACGCGCTCAAGAGGGCGAAGAATGTTAGAGCATCCGATATTGGAGCCGTATATGTTGGCTCAGAATCACATCCATATGCAGTCAAACCAACTGCTGTAACAGTTGCAGAAGCTTTAGGCATAACACCACATTTGACGGCGGCAGACCTGGAGTTCGCATGCAAGGCTGCTACTGCAGGAATACAGGCGTGTATGGGTCTGGTTAGGGCTGGATATATAAGATATGGTATGAGCATCGGCTCTGATACTGCACAAAGTGCTCCAGGAGATGCTTTAGAGTACACTGCGTCAGCTGGGGCTGCAGCCTACATTATAGGTGGAGAAAATCTTATTGCAGAAATTGAAGGCACATACTCTTACACACAGGATGTTCCAGACTTTTGGAGGAGAGAATGTGCGCCATATCCGAGGCATGGTGGAAGGTTTACGGGTGAACCAGCCTATTTTGAGCATGTAATAAAATCAAGCAAGGGTCTTATGGAGACGCTTGGAACAAAACCTTCAGACTACAACTATGTAGTGTTTCATATGCCAAACGGTAAGTTCCCTCTTAGGGCTGCAAAAGTTTTAGGTTTCACAATAGAGCAGGTTAGTCCTGGACTTGTTGTAGAAAAGATTGGTAACACATATTCTGGTTCATCACTTTTAGGTTTGGCAGCGATATTGGATATTGCGAAGGCTGGTGAAAGAATCCTATTAACATCCTACGGTTCGGGAGCTGGCTCCGACTCTTTCAGCATAATAGTGACGGACCTTATTGAAGAGAGAAGAGGCCTTGCTCCACCAGTAAAATATTTTGTTGAAAGGAAAGAATATGTCGACTACGCAGTCTATGCGAGAAACAGGTGTCTATATAGGAGGTGATTAAATGTTCAAGAAAAGGGATGTTGCAATAATCTCTGCTGCCGCAACAAAATGTGGTGAGCAATGGGATAAGAGTATAAAGGATCTTGCTTGGGAGGCTGGAGTAAAGGCTGTAGAAGAAGCAGGTATAAGCGGTAAGGATATAGAATATCTTGTTGTAGGAAACATGTCAGGAGGCATGTTTGTAGGCCAAGAGCATATAGGTGCACTTGTAGCAGACTTTCTAGGCCTAAACCCAATACCATCTCTTAGAGTAGAAGGTGCATGTGCATCTGGAGGCATTGCCTTCTTTCAAGGATATCTGGCAGTAGCTTCTGGACTATACGATATCGTAGCAGTTGGTGGTGTTGAAAAGATGACTGACGTTGAACAGGAGCAGGCTACAACAGCCCTATCTGGGGCAATGGACTTTGAATGGGAAGCATATTTTGGTGCAACATTTCCAGGAATATATGCTCTCATGGCGAAAAGGTACATGCACGAGTATGGCTTGAAGAGGGAGTCTCTTGCAAAGGTTTCAGTAAAAAACCATTATCATGGGAGCATGAACCCTCTAGCACATTTTAGAAACAAGATAACCGTCGATGAAGCCTTAAATGCGCCTATGGTTGCTGACCCATTAGGAAAATATGATTGCTGCCCAATATCAGATGGTGCTGCACTAGTAATACTTGCACCACTTGAAATAGCAAAAAAGTATACTGATACCCCCATTATAGTAAAATCATCTGTCATGGCCTCAGATACACTTAGCCTACTAAGGAGGAGGGACATATGCACCTTAGATGCTACAGTGAACGCTGCTGAAAAGGCTTTCAAATTAGCGCATTTGGAAAGGAGTCAAGTAGACGTTATTGAAGTACACGACTGTTTCACTATAGCAGAAATACTTGCGATAGAAGATTTAGGGTTTGCGAAAAAGGGTGAGGGATGGAAATTGTATGAGGAGGGTGAAACCTATGTTGGAGGCAGACTGCCCGTAAACACGGACGGAGGATTAAAGGCTTCAGGGCATCCTGTTGGCGCGACTGGAATAAAACAGATTGTGGAGCTAGTTAAACAGTTAAGGGGTGAAGCAGAAAAGGGTAGACAGGTGGATAATGCTGAAGTAGGTTTAGCACATAACGTTGGAGGTTCGGGTGCGACAGCGGTTGTTACAATATTATCAAGGGGGTGAGAAAAATTGAGTCAAATGGCTCCACCAGCTCATTGGAGGAGAGCGAAAGAAAGGTACAGGCTGTTGGGTTCAAAGTGCGAAAACTGTGGTAGCATATATTTTCCTCCAACAAAAGTATGTCCAAAATGCAGGAGAAGGGGAAAGATTGTTCAAACAGAGTTCTCAGGTAGAGGGAAGGTTTTCTCGTACACGATAATACATGCTGCTCCAAAAACATTCGAAAAGTACACACCTTACATACTTGCGTTGATTGAGCTTGAAGAAGGGCCTAAGGTGATGTCACAGATAGTCGACTGTAAGCCGGAGGAAGTAAAAATAGGGATGGAGGTAGAAGCGTGCTTCAGAAAACTCTTTGAACAAGATGATGATGGAATAATAAGCTACGGTTTCAAGTTTAGGCCAATAGACGATAGCTGGAGAAAATAAATAATCCAAAAACTCAACTTTCAAGTGAATGCCTAGCAACTATCTCCCTAATCTTTTCAAGTAAACTTTCACCCTCATATCTCCTTATAATTATACATTCTATTTCAAGGTCGATGCAGCTGTCCACGTTCCTCTGAAGGTCGTCTATAAAGTAAACCTTGTTCCCCCTCTCCTTTTCCAAAATATACATTAGCTGCCTCCTCTTGCTTCCAAACCTATCCCTTCCCAAAACCTCTTTAAAGTACTTCCTTATACCATATTCTTCCAAAAATTTTTCTAGAACCTTCTGAGACTGCATTGACGCAAGATATTTTCTTCCCTTAAAAAGTTCCAGTGCCTCGATTACATCATCGTAGATTTTACTTTTTGATATAGCCTCCATCTCATATTCTTCTATTATCTTGTTCGCTTTATCGTATATGCTGGTGCCATAAGTGTTCTTCCAGAATGTTATCAGGTCAGTAACCTTGTATCCTGCAATCTCTGAAACCCTGCTATAAACCTTCATCCAATCAACATTCAACTTAGCCACTACCCCGTCAAAGTCTAGAACAAGAACTGCATTCTCCATAACTATCTCTATCGCTCCCCGATTTTATGTTTAAAAAGTTTTTAGAAATACTTATCTTTTAACAAACTTAACCCCTTTGTATGAACTATGACGCTATCGTTATTGGAGCCGGTCCAGCAGGGTACGTTGCCTCTATAAGGCTTGCACAGCTTGGTTTAAAAACTGCTTTAGTTGAAAAGCACCACTTTGGCGGTGAATGCACGAATTATGGGTGCATTCCAACTAAGGCCCTTATTGAATCAGCTAACCTGTTTTGGAAGGCTAAAAGGGGTGGTGAAATTGGAGTGGTTTCTGAGCCAAAATATGATTTAAAAGCGTTTATGGTTTGGAAAGACAAGATCGTCACCCAACTTAGGTCAGGAATAGGCTTTCTCTGTGAAAGAAATGGTGTAAAAGTTTTTGAAGGTGAAGCGTTTTTAAAGTCTGAGAAAAATGTTGTTGTGAAGGGTGCTAACGATACCGTTGAACTTTTTGCAGAGAATATCGTTGTAGCCACAGGTTCAACACCGGTCCAGCTACCTAGCATACCATTTGATGGAAAATTTGTGCTTTCTTCAAAGGACATGTTTAGTCTGGAAAGTTTACCAAATAGTATTCTCATTGTCGGTGGTGGCGCGATCGGCGTAGAATTTGCTTCAGCACTGTCCAAGTTAGGTGTACAAGTCTATCTGGTTGAAATGATGGAACAGCTTCTTCCAGGGTTCGATAAGGATGTTGCAAGAATCCTTAACCGCGCACTTTCAAGGCTTGGTGTAAAAATATACACCGGTACACTACTATCAAATTACCGTATCGTGGATGGGTCACTTGAAGTAAGAGTTAGTGGGCCAGGTGGAGAAGAAACTTTTAGAGTTGAAAAGGCTCTTGTTGCAGCTGGAAGAAAGCCTACCCCATTAAGTGGCTTAACTGAAGCTGGAGTAGTATTGGATTCTAAAGGCCACATCATAGTTGACAAGATGATGGAATCAAGTGTTCCTAACATTTTCGCCGCAGGAGATGTTGTTGGCCCACCATATCTTGCCCACAAGGCCTTTAAGCAGGGTCTTGTTGCCGCTGAAAATTTGGCTGGAAAAAACGTTCTATACAATTTTAGAGTTGTCCCGAACGTGGTTTTCTCTGAACCTGAAGTTGTTTCTGTAGGTTTAAGTGAGGATGAAGCGAGGAGAAATGGTTTGGAAGTGTTGGTTGGACGTTTTCCAATGCAGGCTTCAGGTAGAGCTCTCACTGAAGCTTCTCCAGAAGGTTTTGTTAAAGTTGTAGTTGAAAAGGATAGTTTGAAGGTCGTTGGAGTTCAGATTGTTGGAGCTAACGTTTCCGAGCTTGCTGGAGAAGCAAGTTTAGCTGTTGAATTAGGTTTAAATGTCAGAGAATTGGCTTCAACAATGCATCCTCATCCAACACTCTCTGAAGCACTAATGGAGGCTGCAGCGGATTCTCTAGGCGAATCTGTTCACGTATTCAAGCGAAGGATCTAAGCTTATTTACAACTTCTATAAAATCCAGTTCCGGCTCTATACGCGCTCTAATACCAATCCTGTTCTGTAAACAGTTGTAAATGTGCTTTTCAATAATATTTGCTCCTACACCAAAAAGCATGTGTAGTCCGTCATGAAAGTTCTTTAGGTTTGATGGAATATCATCCTTTTGGAGCCCATACTCTCTCTCCATAAAATAGTATACTGCCTCCTTCGCCTTATTACCTAAAATGGATAAAGCTTCATCTATAGCGTCCATTACGACCTTATCAGCCTTATCCACCATCTTATCACAACACCGTAATGTTAACGTGCTTATTATATTTTTTCAATCTAAATCCTAAGTTTAGCTAAAGTGTGCTAAAAGCGCCTGCATACCCTTAGGTGTAAGAAATATTCTGCCATCAGAAAGCTCCATAATGTAGCCCTTCTCCTTAAAAAATTCAAGCTTATTTATCTTTGAAATAATATTATCCTTTGGTACAGCATTCCTCTCGGATGTAGCATTATAAGAGAACATTAGCTCTTCAAGAAGCCTATATTCTCTCTCATCAAATTCGCTTGACATCTTTGTCCAAGAAAATATGGGCATCCCCGTTTATAACCTTTATCCTTTAACATGTCCTTCTAAAGGTAGTCTAATAGTAAATTTGGTTCCATGGCCAACTTTGCTTTCAACAAAAATGTGTCCTCCATGTAATTCAACAAACCTCTTGCATATTGCGAGCCCAAGTCCTGTACCCCTCTCCTTTGTAGTAAAGAAAGGCTTAAAGAGCTTCTTAAGATTCTCTTCTGCTATACCAACTCCAGTATCCTCTACAGTTAAAACTATCTGCTCATCCTCTATTCTTGCACTAATAAAGATGTTGCCTCCATTTGGTAGTGCGTCGATGGCATTAGATATCAGATTTGAAAGCACCCTTCTCATCATTAATGGGTCGATTTGCAGTTTTGGAAAACCTTCTTGAATTGAAACCTCTACTTTAACGTTCTCCGGAATTATAAATGTTGTAAGAATCTCGTCAACAAGTTTTTTGAAATCTATCTCAACATATTCTGGCTTCATACTTCTTGCATAATCTTTGAAATCTGAAACCATCTTATTCATGTACTCTACCTGCTCGTTTATGGAATCTAAAATTTCCTTAATGCTATCCTTCTCATAAGATGGTATGGGTAAGGGTTTAAGCTTCTCCTTCAAAAGGAACGTCTTATACAATATAACCTGTAATGGTGAACGTAGGTCGTGTACAATCATCGAAACAACTTCCCCTATAGCTGCGAGTCTTTCAGCCTCTAAAAGCGCCCTAGTCTTCTCTTCAACAATCTTCTCAAGCCTCTCATTATATTCTTTCAACAGGTCCTGCATACGTTTAATTTCGGTAATGTCTCTTGAAATTCCAACTATTCCCACAACCTTTCCTGACCTATCTATAATAGGCATCTTTGTTGCAGTAACCCAACGCACCCTACCATCCTTTCCAACAACCCTTTCAACCTTATTTATTATAGGCTTACCTTCCCTTATTATACATTGCTCGTCTTCGAACGCCTCCCTAGCAAACTCTTCACTGTAGAAGTCGAAGTCAGTTTTGCCCACTGCTTCAGCCGGATCCTTTAAACCCATTCTCTCAGCATGCGCTCTATTAACTTTCGTGAAACGGGACTGTGTGTCTTTAAAGTATATTGCATCTGGAATCGCCTCCATTAGAATATTCAAAAACTCTTTTTCGCGATAAAGTTCTCTCTCAAGCCTCCTACGTTCTGTTACATCCACTACTGTAACAATAATCTGAAGTATGTTCCCTTCACGATCTTTAACGGTGTTCGCGTAAATTTCTGCTTCAAAATTTTCTTCCCCTCTTTTTAGAATGAAAGTTTCTGAAGTTGGCTTATCCACCTTTACAAGCGTTTCCATGCTTGACATAACCCTCTCTTTCTCATCTTCATGAAAAAATTCAAGAAAATTTTTTCCAATGAAATCTCTCTTGTCTACTTTAAACAATTTTAGCGCTGAATCTGTGCACTGGATAATATTTCCCCTCATATCCAAAAATATTATGGGGACTGGAGAAAACGCTATTAAAGCTCTAAACAGATCCTCAAATAATCTAACGTTTTCACTGCCAACATTCATGTAATCTGAAACCATTCAATACTGATGACCCATCTTCCATTAATAAACATTTAAACTGTATTCAATTTTTCTCTACAAAGTTCAATAGCATCCTCTCATACTTTATTACAGGAGCTAATACTATTTTAAAGAAACTATACCTTTTTATCAGAAATTGTATGTTTTCAATATCATATGAAGATATTGTTTTAGAAATTGGTATAAACGTTAAGTATAAGCCAAAAAATAGTAGTCCTCTAGCAATAAGATTAAGTATCCAATACGGGAACGAGAGTACGTTTATTGCTAAAACTGTGGCAAGTGCGGAGGCAAATGATGTTAAATAAATTTTCGTAGAAGTTACAATATCAAACTTTAAACCCAATATTCTGTTGGAGGCGAAAATGTTGTATGCCATAGAAAAGGTCTGTGAAATGATTATGGCTAAAAGTGTTCCATAGACGCTGTAGTAGGATGTCAAAATATAAACTAGTGGTATGAATGTTACAAAGTTCACTAGGGTACTGTAAAATGAAAGTCTCGTGTAACCTAGACCGTTGAAGACGTGACCGAACACTATTGAACCGAATCCCGCAAAAAGATTTGTTACAACGTATAGGGTGAGATATGATGGTGCAAGAGTATAGCTTCTACCATAAAATGTGTAAACTACATCCTTTGAAAGAACCATTATAAGAGCTGTTGCTGGAACTATAACAAGAGAAGTGTACTTGGTTGAAAGCTTGAACAGTTGGAAAAGTTCGCTGGAACCCTTTCTAACTTTAGAAAAGGCTGGAAACAGTGCTGAAAAAGGGTAAGCTAGCACGCCTACAAGTGCGAGTAGTCTTGCTGCAACATAAAAGTTTCCAATCTCAGTATTTGATGCAAAGAACGCTAAAACGAGAACCTGAACTTGGGACGCTATCGTGTTCAAAAAGTTTGCAGCATACAATGGAAAACCATACGATACCATCATCTTAATGTTCATAAAAAAGCTGTTTTCTGCAGGCTTACCAAGCATCCTATAAAGTTTTAGAAAGAACACTAGTCCAATAATAAACGCTGCTATATAGCTTATGACGTGCCCCCATATTGCTCCCAAGACACCGAAACCTAAAATAACAAGCACTGGCGAAAGAAAAGATTTCACTATAGCCTCAATGTTTAAAATTAGCGCGTTCCCCTCCATCCTATCTAGCCCCGAAAATGCTTCGCCTAAAAAGTTGAACAGCGTCTGAAACAATATTATAATAGAAGCTATCCTAACAAAGTATCCAAGCTCACTTCTATTAAGTAGAAGTGCAGCAAGAGACTCTGAAAACGTAAAACATAATATTGTCGCTATACTGCTTACAATAAACTTGTACAAGAAGCCTGTCCTCAGTATACTTGCTGCAACATCAAACTTATTCTCGGTCCTAAATTTTGCTGTAAACCTTGTTAATGCAGCGCCAACACCTGGATCAAGGAACCCTAAAATTAAGGTTGAGGGAACAAAGGCTAGAGAAAATATGCCGAAACCTTCTGGCCCCAGCAGCCTCCCAACAATCATTGAGCCTACTGCCAGAATAACCAATGAAGTGAAATAGCCTATGAATAGGAAGAAGCCTCCTCTTGCAGACTCTTCAACAATATTTGAAAGGTTTTCACCCATGCATGCCACTATCTCTTGCCGGCAAAGTATCTTTTAGCATCCTCATAAGATTTTAAGGTCCCTATATCCCACCAACTTCCACGCATTATGTAACCATACACGGGCATATTCTTACACAGCCATTCTATGAACCTCCCGGGTGCATCTGAATCCATACCCATGTTAACATACTCATTAATTTTTCCAAAGACTTCTTTTGGGAAAATGTATAGGCATGTTCCTATAAGCGTCGTTTTAGGCTCCTTCGGCTTCTCAACAAAATCAACAATCCTGCCGTCATCATCTATAACTACAATGGAATAGTTTTTTGCAAGACCTGTGTCCCTAACATCGTATAAGCATATTATAGGCGATTTAAGTTCATCAAACATTCTTTTAAAGCCTAAAAGGCTTTCAGTGAAAATGTTGTCGCCAGCAGCAATAAGACAGTCTTCAACAACTTCACTAGACAGTCTTGCAAGGGCTCTAATTGCACCCAACTTCTCCTCTTCCCTCATTGAAGATTCAGCTATTATCCTAACATTTTTTCTACCCGATGATGAAAGCCACTTCTCAAAATCATTCTTAAACCTCATGTTTGTTGACACAATAATATCTTCAATATTTAGCTCATCTATCTTTTCAAGCAAATACTCTATAATAGGCTTATCATTTATGGGAAGAAGTGGTTTAGGCCTCTCTAACGTTAGCGGCCAAAGCCTTTTCGCAAAACCACCTGCCAGAATAATGGCCTGCATAAATACACATGCACACTCACATTATAAAAATTTTTAAAAAACTAAAAATTATAAACTTGTTTTTTCAAATATATACGATGGTGCAGCAACTTGATATTTGGTTGTGAACTTTTAAAGTATAGGGTTGTAGAAGGATGGGGAAAACATTTCTATTCACCATTTGTTGAAGTTACAGGTGTTGCTGTAGACAGCAAAAATAATGTTCACACATTTATAAGGGGAGTTGACCCCCTCCTGATTTTCGACGAAGAAGGTAACTTTATAACATGTTGGGGGCGAGGCCTTTTCAACTGGCCTCATGGCCTATATGTTGCACCTGATGACACAATCTTCTGCACTGACGGAGACCATACTGTTAAAAGGTTCACCCAAGACGGTCGTCTTCTAATGGTTCTAGGGAAAAAAGGTTGTCCTTCAGACAGTGGATGCGTTAACAAAGATTATAGGACGATTAAACGTGGAGCTGAACCCTTCAACCTTCCAACTGACGTATTTGTTGACAAAGATGGTACAATATACGTTTCTGACGGCTACGGTAACGCTAGAGTCCACAAGTTTTCTAAAGAAGGTGAACTTATCATTTCATGGGGTGAGCCTGGAAGGGGTCCTGGACAATTTAATCTCCCACACGGAATATATGTTCACGAAGGTATAGTCTATGTTGCAGATAGAGAAAATTGTAGGATACAATTGTTTGACACGGAAGGAAAATATCTGGGAGAATGGTATGCTAATAGGCCGACGGACGTTTACGTACACGACAAATATGTTTATGTTACAGAACTAGGATACAATGTTGGGCACAGTCTTATCTCAACAACCCCTAGAGATGGTGTTAAGGCTGCAAGGCTAACAGTATTCGACTTAAACGGTGAAATTGTTGCCAGATGGGGTTCAGATGAAGGCTGTAGACCAGGATATTTTAGAGCACCACATGCCCTATGCTTAGACCATAAAGGAAACATATACGTTGGTGAAGTAGTAATATCTTCAGCAGAATTCAAAAACGTTCCAAACGAATGTCACGCGATACAGAAATTTGAAAAAGTCAAGTGAGCGCTATAGATGGTTTCGTTAACTGATCCTTTAAAAGTTAAAGGCTTTGTTATAAGAAATCGTCTTGTCATGCCACCGATGCTCACAAGTCTTGCGTCCGAAGATGGAAAGGTAACTGACGCGTTAATAGAACATTATGCGAGTAGAGCACAATATGTTGGTCTAGTCATCGTCGAAGCCTCGTACGTTTCTGAAGTAGGGAAACGTGTTGATAGGCAGCTTGGAGTGCACAATGACAACGTGATCGAGGGCCTCAAAAAGCTTGCCGAAGTTATTCATGAAAAGGGCGCTTGTACTGTGGTGCAAATAGCCCATTCAGGATCGAGGTCAAGTGTAGCTAACATTAGACCTTTGGCTCCATCCTATGATGGGCGGTCGAAGGAGCTTACGAAAGACGAGATAAAGGCTGTTGTTACAGAGTTCGCGAGGGCGGCTGAAAGAGTTGTTTTAGCAGGATTTGATGGTGTCGAATTACATGGTGCACATGGTTTCCTGTTAAACCAGTTCTTTTCCCCTCTAACAAATAGGAGATTAGACGAATATGGCGGAACTTTAGAGGATAGGATGCGTTTTCCCCTAGAGGTCACTGAAGCAGTAAAACGTGTGATTGGAGATAGGCTACTACTATATCGCCTGGGCTCGGACGATATGAGCCCAGGAGGCAGTACCCTGGAAGATGCGAAGTTTCTTGCCAAGAGGCTTGAAGAGATGGGTGTGGACATCATTGATGTAAGTGGTGGACTGTGTGGCGGCAGCCCTGCACAGTTTGAGGGTGTTGAAGGATACTTTATACCTCAAGCTCGTGAAATAAAGAAGGCTGTTAATGTTCCAGTTATTGGCGTTGGAGGAATAAGGAGCTTTGAATACGCTAACATGGTTGTTGAGAAAGGCTATGTTGACCTAGTTGCTGTGGGAAGAATGCTTTTGAAGGACCCTGAATGGGCTAAAAGGGCTCTGGATTACGTGAACATGGTTAAAAAGGTGCAGAAATAATATTGTTTACAAGTTTATTCCCAAAAGTATTGAAGCGAATGTGGCTATAAGTATTATTATTAAAGTCTCTAATAAAGTTATTTTTAGGGGAATCTTCGTCATCTTTGAACGGTATCTTGCAAGTAAGAGGACGACAATTGATCCAATCAATGCAATTGAACCAAATAAATTGTATGGTGTTGGAAGCGTCAAATATACTATTATAGGCGTGAATCCTGCAAATAATGTTGTAAGGGCACATACTACTGCGGACATGATGTTTGACTTCTGGATCTCCCTATTTAGGAGTGTAAAGACTTGTTTCAAAAGTTCTATTGACTTTAGCCTTTGACCCTTATCCGGGTTATCGCTTAAACTGTAGTCCATCAACCTTTTTACGGCAATAATTTCAGAAATGTCTTCCGTAACTCCTCCTAGGAAGAAGCTTGAAAAGTTTGTTATTGCTACAGAAGCTAATGTTAATAGTGCTGCAAAGATAGTTAACTTAGAAGATAGTCCAGCAAAAAAGGATGAAAGGATAACCATTAGACCTGTTATTGAACCATCGGTTAAGCCTGCAACAACCTCCAATATTGGTTCACTTTTCAACAGTAAACTTTTCCAGTCACCACTAACCTTTAAACCGACAGAAGTTAACTCAATATATTCTCCTTTAACTGTAATTAGGCCTTCGCTTGCGAGTTCAGATAAGGCTCTATTTAGGTCACTTAATTCAACACAAATACGATGTTCACATAACTCTTCTATTCTCCCCCTCAATTTACTAACCTCAATTCTTGTAGTCTTGCTTAAAATCAACAATGTCACTATCTTTATCACATCATAAAGGTCCTGTACTTCAAACGACATCTTACATCAAGCCTTTCCACTTAAATTAATATAGTGGAATGGCATACAATATGTATGATATTTAAGCTTTATCGATGTTGGAGACTGCCTCAATGTATGTCCTATAAATGGCCTTAGCAGCCTCAAGAACTTTCACCTTCTCTTCGGAAGAAAGTTTATTGTAAAAGTTTTCTCCTATACTTTGACCCAATTTTGTTGGCAAACTAACATATACTGGTTCATGAATTTCATCAAATCTTATGAGTGCATCTATGGGAAAATATGTTCTCCTGTCTTTAACTATTGCTTCAATAATGTCTCTAAATGCTGCGGCTGGACCGTATTCTGTTCCACCAACATTATCTATAATAAACTTTGTTATCGACCTAACATAATCTTCTATAACATTCTTTTCAATAAGTTTTCCTCTAATTTTCAGATACTCTTCCAAGGGTCTTCCATATACTTTAACCGTTGTCCAGAAGACTGTAGCAAGCTCTCCATGCTCTCCACCAACCCATCCACTAACTTCTGAAACTGGAATCTGAAAGTATTCTGCAAGCCTAGACCTGAGCCTCAGGCTTTCAACATATGTTCCCGTTCCTATAACAAACTCTGCCCTAGAATACCTTTTACATACCATAGTCATAGCGTCAACAGGATTTGTTATAACAACATATTTTGCACCACGATTCGATGAAGCTGTTACCTCAGAAACATATTTTACTATCCTAGCATTTTCTATGGCCAAGTCCCTCCTGCTCATGCTAACACCTGGAACCCTGGGCTTTCCAGCTGAAATCAGTATTATGTCAGCGCCAGAAACATCCTCATCCCTTTCACAATAGTTTATTCTAGCATCTAGGTTGAGGCTTGCTGACACATGCTTAAGCTCTTCAGCGAAGGCTTTTGCAAGCCCAGGTTTAGTGTCACATACTGTCAGCTCGTCAGCAAGCCTTGAACATAATATTGTATATGCTGTTGGCCTACCGACCCTTCCAGTGCCTATTTGGGCTATATGCAATTGGTCCTCCAGAAAATATCTAGTATAATACTATTTCAACTTTATCGACTACACTGTTGTTGTAAAAACATCTTTACCCAAATGAAGTGGAGGCTTAAATTTTAACGTGTTCAAGATTCCGGAGGCATAAGCTTCCTCCTCCCCATATGCTGCAACAACCCTTCCAACAAAAAGGCTGTGGTCTCCAAGCTCAAGCTTCTTCTCAAGTACACATTCTATGTGGCCTACACATTCCTTTATTATTGCTGTATTGATCTTCTTCGCCTTCTCTTTGGTCAATTTTGCCGCCTCCCACTTGTTCTTATCTCTTCCAGAAATGCTGCCGCATACTTTGATCGCGTTCACTTGCTCGTATGTGGGAATGTTTATTGCAAACTCTCTATATTTTTCTATGAGGCTGTAGCTGTACCTTTTAGGTGAAACTGCTATAGCTACAAGTGGGGGTGTTCTTGAAATTGGAATCGACCAAGCTATTGGTATTATATTGCTTTCCTCAAACGGCCCGCATGTTACTAGAAGCGTGAGCTTAGGATGCAGTAGGTATGGCAGGTTAATGGATTCTATATCCTTTTTCATATGACATGTTTTTTGGCATGGTTTTTAAAAAGTTTTAATTGTAGCATGTGTGAAAATTTAGTGGTGTAAGCCTTTTGATAATCTGTAGCGCCTGTCTTCTTGGAATAGAATGCAATTATAGGGGTGGAAGCAACCTCAACAGTAGGGTTCTAAAGCTTCTCGATAAAAATATACTGATTCCAGTATGTCCTGAACAATTGGGTGGACTTCCAACACCCAGAGAAAATGCTGAAATCGTTGGAGACGGCTATATGGTTCTTGATGGTAGGGGTAAGGTTGTAACATGTTCAGGTAAGGATGTTACCCAATATTTTGTTAAGGGTGCGATGGAAACTTTGAGGATAGTTAAACTTTATGGAATAGATTCTGCAATACTTAAACAGTGCAGTCCATCATGTGGGAGTGGTAAAATTTATGATGGCACATTTTCTGAAAGGCTCGTGTCAGGTGACGGGGTTACAACAGCCCTTTTGAAGAGAAACGGTGTCAAGGTCTTTTCTGAAGAAGACATTTAGACCCTAATCTTCTGCTGAAAGTATGCTATAAAATTCTTTAACTCCCTCGTAAAGTGTTTTCTCGTCAAGCATCCCAAACGATGTTGGCGTCTCAAAAATTCTTTTTGGAAACTTTAGTGCAAGGATATTGAATCCCTCCCTCTCCTTAAACTGGTTCTTGTTCCTAAGAATACGTTCACCCAATCTTTTCAAGTCATCTTCCCTGAAATCGTAGTCTAAAACCTTTAGCGCCTTACAAACATTTTCAGGCGTATAAATTCCTCTTGAAAAGAAGCATACTACTAGACTCGACAGTATCTGTCTCCAAGACTCTTCACGATACAATTCTCTAGCAATATCTTGTACATTCATTTTCTTTCCCTTTAAAATCTCCTGATCTAGGCTGTATCCTGCACTATCTAGATGGCTGTGTCTTGCGCCAGTCAAATATGTTAGATGTGCTCCTGGTCCAGTATGATATCCTGGCATACCGTTCCCACCATATGAGAGTGCAAAATCTTCACCACCATATCTTTCCACTAGAGCCTCTAGGCCCTTTGCTGCTGCACCATATAGCTCGTTTGCAGCCTTAACAATATACTCTATAGCTTTAGTGTAAGCTTCAACTGAACCCCATTCAAGCTTTAATCCTAGCGTCTCATCCACTCCTATCAGTCCCCTTTCGTAGGCTTCTGTCATCCATGATAGTATTGTTCCAGTCATCATGGCGTCAACACCCCACTTTTCAGCCTCATCGATAAGCTTTAGTACTCCTTCAGCATCCTTAACCCCTATCATGGATCCAAGCGCATACAACAGCTCATGATCATATGATATCATTGTAGTCTTGTAAAAGTATGGTTCTGTAACATAAGGTTCTCTTAATGCTGCAAGATGTATGCAAGCCACTGGACAGTGTGCGCATGCAACTCTTCTTCCAAGATACCTTTCTGCCAATCTTTCTCCAGAAATGTTTTCCGCATGCTCGAAACTTGATTGCCTTAAATTTTTTGTCGGAAGCGCTCCTATTGAATTTAATGGCAATATGTTTGCTGCAGTACCAAGGTCATGATATTTTTTCATTGCAGCCGACTTTATTGCAGACTCATAAATCATGTCATAAACTTCTCTATACATTTTCTTGTCTGAAACAGGTAAAGTTAATTTACCCGATACAACTATTGCCTTCAACTTTTTACTCCCGAAAACGGCTCCCAAACCAAGTCTACCAAAGTGCCTGTATGTTTCAGTATTAACTGAAGCATATGAAACAAGATTTTCTCCTGCCATACCTATCCTCATTATCGTCCTAACGCCTGCACCCTCCTCTATTTCTCTAAGCACGCGTCCAACAGTTATACTGTTCCTTAAACCCCAAAGTGCTGAAGCATCTCTAAAACTTACTCTTCTCCCATGGACTGCAACATAAACTGGCTTTTCACTAGCTCCCTTTATAACTATAGCACCATATCCAGCCTGCCTTATTGCAATAGCGCTCCTGCCACCAGCATGACTTTCTCCATAAAAGCCTGTTAAAGGCGATTTAAAGCATGCTACAGTCTTTGAAGCCAGAGGAAATAGGCCGTTCAACGGTCCCACAGCAAAAACTATAACATTTTCAGGCCCAAGTGGATCCGCATTTTTAGGACACTCCTCCATCAAAATCTTTGAGGCAACACCTACACCACCCAAGTACTCTTCAAAAAGCTCTCTTCTATCATCAACCCAAAAACGTTTTCTTGAAAGGTCAATATATAAAACATTTCTTATATACTCGTCCAAGCCTATCACCCCAACTCCTCTAATGCGATAACATCATGTGGACAATATCTTGCACAATATCCACAGTAAACGCATATGTTAGGCTTATTTTCCCTATCATTCCAAAAAATTGCACCATAAGGGCATGATCTAGCACAAAGTCCGCAACCAATACACTTTGTAGAATCTAATATGACTCCACCGCCTACCCTAACCTTTAGCGCGTCAACTGGACATACCTTTGCACAAGGTGGGTCTGGACACGCCCTACAAACTATAACCACAAATCCATGCTCTATTCCACCAACAGAACGAACATGTATAGCTGAATCCGCTAACCCTCCAACACCAAACCTTCTTGAGCATGCGAACATACAACTCTGGCAACCAGTACATCTATTAGAATCTATTACAGAAAGTCGTTTAACCATATCAAGATTAAAAGTCTCCAATTATATTTATTTTTCCAATTCTAATCTAGTCCAAGCTCTCTAATCTTTTCTAAAACTTCTTCAGCATGTCCTTCAGGATCAACTTTTTCAAAAACATATCTTAATATTCCGTCCCTATCAAATATGAATGTAACTCTTTCAGATAATCCGCTCGGTCTTAGTACGCCAAAGGTTTCTGAAACCTTCTTGTCATGGTCTGCTATCAAAGTAAAATTTAGGTTATATTTCAAATGAAATTTTTTGTGCGAGCTCACATCTTGGACACTTACACCAACAACGTTCACGTTCCCGAACTTGCTTAGGTTGTCTCTGAACGAGCATGCTTCTTTAGTGCAGCCGGGTGTAAAATCTTTTGGATAAAAGTATATTACGGTAGTTTTTCCAACAAAGTTTTTGAAGTCTATCTCTTCCCCGTTTTGGTCTAAAGCTTTAATCTCTGGAAGTTTTGAACCAACTTTGAGCATAAAAATCCAACTTTAACGGTTATATAAAAATGTTATAATTTTGCCAAAATTTTTAGCCTCTTCAACATTATAGAAAAATTTTTAAAACGCGTTTAGAACGTTAAAGTTATGCCATATAGAATAGTCATAGACAGGGGCTTATGTATCTCCTGTGGGGCTGCACCTGCCACATGCCCACAGGTATATGAGCTTGGAAAAGATAATGGAAAGAATAAGGTTGTTGAAAAGTATAGTATCGAACTTGGGGAGGGTCGGTCTGTTGGAATTATTCCAGACGAACTATACGAATGTGCGAAGGAGGGTGCTGAAGTCTGTCCAGTTTCAGCCATCTACGTGGAAAAGGTGGAATAGTTCTAATATAAACTATTGAGGTAAGTTCGGATGCCGAAAATTAAGGACCTCATAGTGTATCCGGTTTATGCTGAAGCATCTTCTGCACTATCAGGCTACCTACCCTTCTCAAGCTCAATTGAAGGTGCAGTAAGGCGTGGGTATTCGTCCTGTTTTGTAAAGGTTGTAGCAGAAGATGGATTGTATGGTTTTGGAGAATGTTGGGTTAGAGAAGTTCCACAGGCTACAGCGGAAATAGTTGAAAGGCTTTTGAAAAAGGTTATTTTAGGAGAAGATCCTCTAGAAACTGAAGTAATATGGGAGAAAATGTTTGCTACACTTAAGAACAGAGGCTATAGTAGGGGCCATTTAATTGAAGCAATGTCTGGAGTTGATATAGCGTTGTGGGACCTAAAGGGTAAAATTTTGCAAAGGCCAGTATACACTCTATTGGGTGGAAAGTTCCATGACAAGCTTAAGGCATATGCATCATCAATAGTTTTCGGGAAGCCTGAAGCTATGGCTAAGAAGGCTAGGGAATGGGTTGACGAGGGACATGATCAGATAAAGGTTAAGGTTGGCATGGGTGTTGAAAGAGATGCTGAAAACTTGAAGGCCATAAGGAATGAGGTTGGAGGGAATGTTGAAATTATGGCTGACGCAAACTCAGCATACAATCTGAGTAACGCGTTAAAGCTTGCACGCTTCCTTGAAAGGCTTGAAGTTAAATGGTTTGAGGAGCCGCTGCCATCTTATGACCTAAAAGGATATATTATGTTAAAGAAGAAAGTTGACATACCAGTAGCCTGTGGAGAATCACTTTTCACAGCATACGATTTTAAAGAATTGATCGAAAATTGTGCAGTAGACATAATACAGCCAGACATCGTGAGGGCAGGAGGAATAACTGGCTGCTCAAAAATATTGAATCTTGCAAAAGCATATAATCTATTCTATTCACCACACGTTGGCCTATCGGGTGCAGGATGTAGGGCTGCCACAATACAAATTTCGGCATCAACTTCACCTGAAACATTTTTAACATATGAAGTTTACGATATAAAGGAGAGTCCGAACCCCTTCTCAAATTACATATGCGTTGAGCCTGTGGAAAATTTTTCTAAAGGATACATTTCTGTTCCAGAAAAGATTGGATTAGGCTTAGAAATTAGCGAGGAACGCCTAAAGCATTTCCTTTGTAAATAAAATCATGCACTAAAAATTGTAGTCGAAAATGGTAGAAAATTTTTCTAAAAAAATTTATTATCATGTAAAAGAAGGTTTAATGTATGCCCCTAGTAGACCTAACATTAAAGGAGCTAAAAAATTATAAGCCTCCATTAACAAGGAGAAGTGATTTCAAAAAGTTTTGGGAAGAAAATGTTAGGATCGCTGAAGAGCAGCCACTAAACTTTAGCGAAAAGAAGGTTGAATATTTCACAAACAGGGTTGAAGTCTACAAGGTTCTTTTCGAAGGATTTATTGACAAGACTCCAATAACAGCACTTTTCATCAAAGACTCTAAGAACAGGGAAGCTTCTCCAACAATAGTTTTCTTTCACGGATACGGTTCAAGTAAGGGGGTTGTGACAGACTACCTTGGCTGGATAATGCTTGGCTTCTCAATTTTAGCTGTAGATGTTAGAGGACAGGCTGGAGAAGCACCTGATCATGCAAGATATCCTCTAGGAAGCATTACTGGCAATATGACAAAAGGTATACAGGATAAAAGCACATACTATTACAGGTACGTTTACATGGACTGCTATAGGGCAGTAAAATATGTTTTAGAAAGAAAAGATGTTGACAGGAACAGGGTTGGTGTTTCAGGAATGAGTCAAGGTGGAGGATTATCTATAGCTGTAGCCGCCTTACACCCAAGTATTTCTATTGCTATGCCAAGTGTACCATACCTTTGCCACTTTGACAGAGCAGTGTATGTTGCGGAAGCAGGACCATATCTTGAAATATTGAATTATCTTAGAACAAGGCCTGAGGAAGAGGAAAAAATTATGGAAACATTATCGTACTTTGATGGAATGAACTTTGCTCCAGAAATTATGAAGCCAGCAATATTTTCTGTCGGACTAATTGACACCATATGTCCTCCATCAACAGTTTTCGCTGCATACAATCATCTGGGTTCAAAGGACAAGACTATTGAAGTCTACCATGGAATGGCCCATGAAGAAATAGGCGTACACGTTGAAAAGAAGATGAAGTTCGCTAGTAAATATCTTCAGAAAGTGTAGTAAAAAACTTTTTAAACACCTTTCCAACATAAGGAACGTGAATTTTTTGAAGAAGAGTGAAAAGGCTTTCATAATAGTTATTGTCGCAATGATAGTGCTAATTATAGTGCAACTTATATTAGGTCAAAGTATGCTTGCACACTTTGAGGCAATAGAAAAAAGGCAGGTGGTTGACGATATTATAAATATAAAGAATGGGTTTGAATTGGATATTAAAGGTTTGGATGCTTTTGTAAAATATTGGGCGTACAGGGACGAAACATATAATTTTATGCAGACAAAAAGTAGCACCTACATTGAAAGTAATATAGTTGGTTCAGTGTTTGAAAATTTAAAGCTTAACCTTATTGTCTTCATGGATAAGAATGGAGAAATCTTTTGGGGAACTTCATACAATTTGACAACAAAGGAGATGATGCCCCTGCCAGAAAGCTTGAAAGTTCGCTTGCAATCTAATTCAAGCATTTTCAAAAGTTGCTTGGATAAAAATGGTTTAAGTGGGCTCATTATCTTCGGGCAGCCTACAATATTTTCTATGCATCCAATTTTGACAAGTGAAGGCAAAGGTTCACCTATGGGCTTTTTGTTGATGGGCCGTTATCTTGACTTTAATCAATTAAACGATATCAAGACCTTTTTGGGGAAAAATTTTTCTGTTTACGAATTTGGAGTAAAGAAAGTTGAGGGAGAGCCATTTTATGAAAACATTTATGTTAAGCCGTTAGATCAAAATATTATTGGATACACCGTTTTAAAGGACGTTTACGGTAAAGAAGCTCTAGTAGTTGAGCTTATAGAACCGAGGCAAATTTATAGGGAAGGTATTGTTCATGTATTCTACTTCGCTTTTGCAACCCTATCTTGTACTACTTTGATTGGTGTAGCAGTATTTTTGCTCTTCAAGTACGGTATTCTAAAAGATATTGAACGTGTTGATAAGGAGCTGGAAAAGATTGGTGAAAGTGGAAATATTTCTGCAAGGGTAAGGATGGAAGGTGATGACGAAATATCTAACATGTGTAAGATTATTAATGATATGCTTGACAAGCTTGAAAGGGCTCAGGAAAAGATTCATCAAGAAAGAATTTCAGCTATAGGCGAAACCGCTAAAATTATTGCACACGATATTCGAAATCCCCTACAGTCTATAACTAATAATGTGTTTTTAATTGAGGAAAAGGTTAAGGCTTCGCAGATTATACAATCTGATCTAATTCAAAAACTGGATTCCATAAAACTTCAGATAAAATATTTGGATAAAATTGTGTCAGACCTATACTATTATGGGACAACACTTGAGGTAATTAAATCAGAAATCGACTTAAAACATTTTATAAAAGACATAATATCCTATACACCAATACCATCGTATATAGAAACTGAAATATTTTGTGAGGAGGGTTTAAAGATAAATTCTGACCCAATAATCTTAAGAAGAGTTCTCTCAAATGTTGTAATTAATGCGGTACAGGCTATGCCTGAGGGTGGGAAATTAACCGTTAGCTGCAGAAAGGAGGGTGAAAAGATAGTTTTATCTGTCACGGATACTGGGAAAGGGATTCCTAAAGAACTTCAAGACAAAATCTTTGAACCACTTTTTACTACAAAGGCTAAAGGTATGGGTTTAGGCCTCGCTGTATGCAAGAAGCTTATAGAATTTTTAGGCGGCCGAATAACTTTTTGTAGCGTAGAGGGTGTTGGAACAACATTCACAATAGAACTTCCAATGTCAGATGCTGGATAAACTTTAATTTAAAGATAATTTTTCTAGCATTAACCGTGTTTAAGGATGGTGTCCAGGCTTCTAGATTATCCTTCAGTAAGGGAATCGATATTTTATGAAAAATTAGGTAATGGTAGGGTTAGATGTACGTTATGTGAAAGAAGATGTGTTGTTGATGAAGGGTTTAGAGGGTTTTGTGGTACGAGGGTGAATGTTTATGGTAAACTTTACACACTAGTATATGGTGACATTAGTGCATTAGAGAGTAGGCCTATAGAAATTAAACCATTTTACCACTATTGGCCTGGCTCAACAGCTTTAACCTTCTCAACTTGGTCATGCAACTTTGTGTGCCCGTGGTGCCAAAACTTTCATATTTCAAGAACATTACCTTCGCCTGAGAAAGCATCTTATCTTTGCGCTGAAAAGGTTGTTGAATTTGCCCTAAAAAATGGTGACCACGGTGTCTGCGCAAGTTTTCAAGAGCCAACTCTTTTGACTGAATGGGCTGGAGATGTTTTTAGCAAGGCGTCTAAGCTTGGATTATACTGCTGTTATGTAAGCAATGGTTATCTCACACTTGAAGCCCTACATTTTCTTAAAAATTGTGGTTTAGATGGGCTTAAGGTTGACGTTAAAGGTGACGTTAACACGTACAGAAGATATCTTGGAGGCCTTGATGTTGAAATAGTTTGGAGAAATGTTCGTGAAGCCAAAAGGCTTGGTGTACACGTAGAGGTGGTTAACCTCATAGTTACTGGCGTTAATGATAGTGAAGACTGTATTAGGTGGATTGTTGAAAAGCATGTGAGAGAAGCTGGTTCTGATACTCCAATACATTTCACCAGATACTTTCCAGCCTACAAGTTTACTAACCCTCCAACGAAAGTTGAGGTTCTCGAAACAGCCTACATGTTAGCGAAAAGGGCTGGCATCTGGTACCCGTACGTCGGTAATGTTCCAGGGCACAGGTTTAATCACACATACTGCCATAATTGTGGTGAAAAAGTTATTGTCAGGTCAGGGCATAGTGTTTTAGACTATCGCCTTACAGAGGAAAACCGTTGCCCAAAATGTGGTACAAGAATTCTAATCAAAGGCAAATATGTTAGAAGATAATCTTTTCCCAGGATAAGGTTAAATTAGTCTAAAATGAAACCTTCAAGCATATGAGCTCGCTTCTTCTTAAAAGAAGGGAAAAGGTTCTTTTGAAGGCTGAAGAGCTTGGATTAAATCAGGTTCTCGTCTCGAACGTAGAAAACATATACTATTTTACAGGCTTCTGGGGTGGCGGCTATCTACTTTTAAGCCGTGATGGTGCAAAACTTTTTACTGGCCTACTTGAAAGGTTTAGAGCCCAAGAAAATTCTTTTGAAACTGAAGTTGTCACACCAGCTTTAGGTGTGCCCATTTCCTCTAAGCTTAAAGAGCATGTTAAGGGTAGCCTGCTCGCCGACGAAATTCCCTTCACGTTGAAAGAGAGTTTGGAAAAAAGTTTGGATGTTAGTTTGAAGGTTCACCCAAAAATATTCTATAGCATGAGAAGAGTTAAGGATGAGAATGAAATTAGCCTGATAAGGGAGGCTTCAAAACGTGTTGACATGCTCTACGAGTTTTCGACAAAGGTTATAAGGGAAGGTGTTAGTGAAAGAGAAATTGCCTCTAGAGTTGTTGGTGAAGCATTATCTTTGGGTCTCGACACCCCATACGTTAACACAGACTTTACACCAATAATAGTTGCCTCAGGCCCAAACTCTTCGTTTCCACACGCGCAAGTTAGTGATAGAAGGCTTAGAAGTGGTGATGTAGTTAAACTTGACTTTTTCTTCAGATACAAGGGCTACGTTTCTGACGAAACAAGGACGTTTATTCTAGGCTCTGCCTCAAACGATTTTAGGGAAGCCTATGAAACGGTATTGCATGCTCAAGAGGAGGGGTTAAAGGCTGTAAAAGCTGGAGTTAAAGCCTCTGACGTTGACTTAGCGTGCAGAAAGGTTATTGAAGAAAAGGGTTTACAAGAATATTTTGTCCACGGAACAGGCCACGGTGTAGGTCTTGAAGTTCATGAGCCTCCAACAATTTCTGTGAACCAGTCTGAATTGCTTGAAGGAGGTAATGTTGTAACCGTTGAGCCTGGAATATATTTTCCAGGCAAATTTGGTGTACGTATCGAAGACACCGTCTATGTTGGCGATAGTGCAGTATGTTTAACATCCTTCACTAAAGAGCTTGTTGAACTTTGACCTTGCGATAATTATTTATATCCTTGTTTGGATTACTTTTTATGCCCAAATACATTTTTGTAACCGGTGGTGTAATAAGTGGGCTAGGTAAGGGTGTTATTGCAGGCTCTATTGGAAAGATTCTACAGTCTTCTGGGATAAAGGTTTCGTTGATGAAGATGGACCCTTACCTGAACGTTGACGCTGGAACAATGAATCCCATAGTTCACGGCGAAGTCTTCGTATGCGATGATGGTGCTGAAACGGACATGGATATTGGAACATATGAAAGGTTTCTGGACGTTAACCTTTCAAGGGCTAATAATATTACAACTGGCCAAGTTTACCTTAACGTCCTACAGAGGGAGAGGGAGGGAAAGTATTTGGGCAAATGTGTTCAGATAATACCCCACATTACTGACGAAATTAAGAGCCTAATAAGATATGCTGCAAAAAAGGATTCTGCTGAAGTTATGATCGTTGAATCGGGTGGAACTGTTGGAGACATTGAAGCCCTGCCTTTTCTTGAAGCCTTAAGGCAGATGAGGTTTGAGGAGGGTAAGGATAACACTTTGTTCGTGCACGTTACCCTTGCCCCGATAATAGAGGAGGTTGGTGAATTGAAGACTAAGCCGACGCAGCATAGTGTTCAAGAGCTTAGAAGAATAGGTATACAGCCTGACATTATCATTGTAAGGTCTAAGAAGCGTTTGACAGAAGCAAACAGGGAAAAGATCTCGCTTTTCACAAACGTTCCAAAGGAGAACGTTCTCTCAAGCCCTGACCTTAAGTCACCTTATCTTGTACCACAGGTTCTGGAGGAGCAGGGTATTTCAAAGATAATATTTGAGCAGCTGAACATGCCGGCTAGAAATGTGGACTTAACTGAATGGAACAATATTGTTAGGGACATGGTTGAATCAAAGGAGGAGGTTCACATTGCGATGGTTGGAAAATATGCTGAGCTTGCGGACAGTTATGTAAGCGTAAACCATGCACTGTATCATGCTGGAGGTTCACTAAAATGTCGTGTGAAAATATTCTGGATCGAGTCTGAAGAGCTTGAAAAAGATTCTCTAAAACTTTCTGAGCTTGAAAAATTTGATGGTGTAATTGTTCCAGGAGGCTTCGGTAGCAGGGGTGTGGAGGGAAAAATTTTGGCCGCAAACTATGCGAGAATAAAGGGTATACCATATCTTGGACTATGTTTTGGTCTACAGCTTGCTGTAGTATCTTTTGCAAGATACGTTTTAGGCTATGAGGGCGCCCATTCTACAGAAATTGATCCAAACACACCCTATCCAGTTATAGACCTCCTTCCTGAACAGAAGAATATTGACAAGCTTGGTGGTACAATGAGGCTTGGTGGACATAATATTATTTTAAAGGAGGGTACATTAGCTTACAAGCTATATGGTAAAAATGTTATAAGGGAAAGGCATAGGCACAGGTATGAGGTTAATCCAAGATATTGGGCTGAACTCCAGGCTGCTGGAATGGTATTCTCAGGTTTCAGTGAAGATATGAGGAGAGTTGAAATTATAGAATTACCTAACCACCCATTCTATATGGCTTCACAGTTTCATCCCGAGTTTGTTAGTAGGCCTGGAAAGCCTGACCCAATATTCAGAGGATTTATTGAAGCAAGTCTAATGAAGAGGAGGTCTATCGAAGTATCTTCGAAAGCGTAGGCTGTAGTATCAGGTGAACCGAATAAGCTACAATTGAGCCTAGAACACATTGCAGTATGTTCCAAGGTAACTCTATGAGAGCAGCTGGCATGCCAAAAAAGTAGAGTTCGAAAAGAAAGTATGATAATATCATGAACGCTCCCCCGGCTGGTGCGAAAAGGTACGCTAGTGTCCTAGAATGCTGATAAAACTTCTTAAATATTATGCCGACAATAAATCCTTCTCCACCTTTAGCCAAAAACGTTATCAGCATATAATGTGGGTATCCTGAAATTATGTCTGCTAGGGCTGAACCTGTTCCACCCGCCAAGAACCCTATATATGGGCCAAATATCATGCTTGTAAGGATCACCATCGCGTCACCAAAGTTAAAGTATCCTTGTGTTGCAGGTATAGGTATTCTAACCACTACCGTCATAACGGATACTAGAGGTATCATAACGCTTAGGAATGCGACACTTTTAGCCTTCATCTGAAAAGTTTTCGCCATTTTCAGATTTAAATTTATCCGAAACATTTTTTACACAAACTCTACAAAATCTTACCGTACATGTCTACAGCAGAGGTGGCAGCAAACCTTGTACGAATACTTGAACCTAGAGATTATAAGGTTCTACATGCTCTCGAGCGCGCTCTAGACCATTTTGAGCAGGTTAAGGCAGACTACATTGAAAAGGTTACTGGACTACATGAGGATGAGGTTGCATATAGGCTGGGCAGGCTTAGAGGCATGGGCTTGATAGCTAAAGGTGAATCAGGATACTATCTTGTATCAAGTGGGCTTGACGCTATCGCATTAAATGCTCTTGTTCAAGGAGGGTACATATCGTCTTTTGGAGGTAATGTTGGTGTAGGTAAGGAGGCTGACGTTTTCGACGTCCTTGATGATAGGGGTAAAATGTATGTCCTAAAATTTTATAGGATAGGGCGTACAAGTTTTAGAAATGTTCGTAGAAAAAGGGAGATTATGTCAGCCGAAGAGAGTACTGTCTGGCTTAAGGCTTGCATTAATGCTGCAAAGAGGGAGGCTTGGGCTCTGTCTAAAGTATATTCTGTTGGAGGTGTTGTCCCCAAATTCTTTGCAAGAGAAAGGCATGCTATTCTAATGGAGAAGATAGAGGGCACAATGTTGAATAGGGTTCGTTTTCTCGAAGACCCGTTAAATGGTTTGAAGGAAATTTTTAGAACTTTAAAGAAAGCCTACGTAAAGGCTGGTATTATAAATGGTGATTTGAGCGAATACAATATAATGTATGATGGGAAATCGTATTATGTGATAGACTGGCCTCAGGCGGTTGAAGTAGGTTCCCCAAACAGTCAATATCTTATCACAAGAGACATTAACAATATTTTGAAATTCTTTAGTAGAAGGTTTAAAGTCCAATATCCTTTCGAGAAAGCGTTCAAGTACATTACTTTACCTTACACGAGGTTTTAGAACAGTGGGATCCTTCTCTCCCTAATTATTGTAGTTATGTTTCGCACGTTTGAAAGCTCCTCGGAAACTATGTTCTCGATTTCTCCTTTAACATTATCGTATGAAGTGTTCTCTTGAAGTCTTAACGCTACACTTGCTATTGTAGGCTCCGTAAGCGGGCTGCCGATTCTACTCAAGATCCTCACATAAACTTCGTCAACGCCGCTGACCTTTTCAGCAATCTTCTGGGCTGTAAGTTGGGCTAGCGCATTATATATTTTTCCCGTATGTATTGTAGGATTCTTTCCAGCTGTAGCCTCCATAGAATACATTCTCATTGGCGTAATCAGTCCAGTTACACGATTTCCTCTTCCAGTGTTTCCGTCATCGCCTGACTCAGCGGATGTTCCGGTAACGGTCAAGTAGAAGCTGTTGTTCTCGTAGTCGTCCGCATTATTTATTTTTATTGAAAGGTTTAGGTTTGTTGAAGAGAATCTGCTTAACAGCTTCTCTTTAACCTCCTGTACTACGCTTATGTAGTGGTCTTTGTCAGGAATATATTTGTCAACCATGGCCATCGCCACTGTAATGTCAAGCTCATTCTTTCTCCTCATAGCCATGACCTTGATGTCTTCACCAATTTCAGGGTAAGCTTTCTTTGTTTCTGGTGCGTTCAAGAAATTTTCTATACCCAATGCAATCTTCTCTGTCTCAGTTAATGGTGCGAAACCTACTCCTATTGATGTATCGTTTGCTATACCCTTTTCTGAAAGGTAGGTTAAGTCACTTGAAGGGTTTCTGATCTTGAAACTTAACCTCACATGTTCTTCTACATCAAGGTTTCTTATGGTCTTTTTTATGTACTCTTTAGCCGCCCTCCTGGCTATAACGTCGACTGGTATCTCATACCTTGTTCCCTCAAAATTGTATCTTGATACCGCTCTTCCAGCTACTATAATCTGTATAGGTTTTATAACCTTGCCTCCACCAAACTTTGGCCTAGACTCTCCTCCAACAAGAAGCCCCTTGTCCACGTTATGATGTAATATTTTCCCAAACCTTTTCTCGTAGTAGTCGCATAGTGCTAGTGAAACAGACTCGCATATTCCATCTATGAGTGTGTCCGGGTGGCCTAAACCCTTTCTTTCTACAATTTCAACCTCCTGTTTTGCCACAGGTTTTCCTGAAAGTACTTCAGTATGAATAAATGGTTTTGCCCCCATAAACATCATCCTTAAATGTTTGCACTATTCTTTAAACCGACAAAGAGTACATTGTTTCCACGAATTATCACTGTACCGTAGCTTGCAGTCTGCTGCCCATTATAGAATTCCTTCGTATCATCTAAGATCATGTTCATGTAAACGTCCACGTTCACCATTTTCCCATGATATTCTACATTGCTTTTGAGTCTCACGAAGACTTCTTTGTCAAGCATTTTCTGAAGCACATTTAATGGTTTTTTAGGTTGGGCGGACATTCACACATCAGGACGAGTCGTACCTTCGAAAAATGTAAATAAAAACATTACCCTTTATAGAGTCTGCTGTCATGGCTGGTCAGCGTAATCTTTGACATCATCATATATTCTGTTCAATTCTTCACCAATATTCAGGCTCTTGTCTATTACATTAAACCTTTTTAAAACAATTTCAAGCGCGCTCACAAGCTTTAGCATAAAATGTGGTCTTGCAGTGTTTCCCATGTGCCCTATTCTCAAAGTTTTATCCTCTAGCTTTCCTAAGCCTCCGCTAATCATGTAACCGAACTCATTATATAATGTTGAAGAAATCTTCCTGTTTACTGAGCTTGGAACAATAAATGTTGTAACAGTTGGTGAAGCGTCCTCTTCTCTAGGCAGGATCTGGAGACCGAGAGCCTTTAAAGCCTGCCGATATGCTTTAGCAATCTCAGCATGCCTCCTATACCTTCTCTCCAACCCTTCTTCGACAGCCTTTTTAGCCACATGATTAAATGCTCTAACAACAGATGTTGGCATTGAAGTAGGATGAGGATGCCCTATCTCCGCCCACTCTTCCGAAAGTTTCATATACTTTAGAAGATTGAAGTAATGGCTTTTTACTTGAACCTTTCGTTTCCTAACCTCCTCAATAAACCTTCTACTTATTGCAACAGGGCAGACTCCATTTATTCCACTCATGCATTTGCTAGCATATCCTACTGCAAAGTCTATTCCAAGTCTGTCGAAGTCCAATTCTATACCGCCGAAGGAGGATATCGCGTCAACAACTAGTATCTTATCCCTCTTCTTAACAACCTTAGCTACTTCACCTAGATTATTTAGGACGCCTGTAGATGTCTCATTATGCACTAAATATACTGCCTTAACATCAGGGTTTTCGTCGAGAATCTTTTCTAATCCTGCAATATCAACCTGTTTCCCCCACTCGCTTTCAACCTTTAAAACATTGGCTCCGTGAGCTGACAGGATTTCTACCAGGTTATCTCCGAAGAATCCATTTGTTAATGCGACAAACTTTTCCCCCTCCTCCTCTATAAGGTTGAATGCTGACATTTCAATGCATACGCTGCCTGGAAGGGGTAATAGTGCAACATACTCTTTTGTATTAAAGATCTTTTTTGCAAGCTCACATGTCTCATTATACAGTTTGTGCCATTCTGGACCATAGTGTGCTATAACGGGCTTCGAAAGCTCAAGCAATGTTTCAGGCTCGACTTCACTTGGTCCAGGTATATATAGGGTTCTGTTCATTACCATCTTATCTTTCATGCTTTACACGTTATATAAATTTTTTAAAATTTGTCATTTTACGAGCAAAAATATATAATACTCTTTTTCTAGTACACTATACTCATTGATAGTCTTATCTCTTGACCTTGGGACAAGCGGATGCAAGGGTTACATGATAAGCTCAGAGGGTAAAATAATTTCGACTGTAAAAGTAGACTACGAAACTTATTTTGGACCAGGTAATGTTGTCGAACAGAATCCGATTGATTGGGTTAACGCCTCCCTAAAATGCCTTAAAATTCTTTGCAGAAATAGAAGTTTTAGAGGCGATGTTGTCGGACTATGTGTTGACGCGACAGTTGGAACCCTTGTTCCAATTGAAGGTTGGGGTGTCCCGTCTGTTGAAAGGGTTCCAATGTATTCTGACATGAGGGCGTTGGATGAAACTAAATTTGTTGGCGAAAGGTTTGGTGAAGCCTATCTTTATCGGAGGACAGGTAACCCCCTAACCCCTGTTCCAACACTGTTGAAGATGATGTGGTTTAAAAAGAACATGCCTAAAGTTTATGAAAGAACAAAAAAGTTTGTTTTCCACAAAGATTTTGTTGTCGAAAACCTTGTAGAAGAAAATGAACCCTTTACAGACTACAGTGACGCTTCCGCGACTATGGCATATGATATTAGAAAGAAGGAGTGGATTTGGGAAGTTCTTGAAGAAACAGGCATCTCATCAGATAAGATGGTTGAGGTTAGGGAGTCAACGGAGATTGCTGGCATGCTAAAGAAGGATATTGCGGAAATGCTTGAAATCAAATGTGTGCCAGTAACTGTCGGTGCAGGCGACTGTGCCGCAACCCTATACGGTGCTGGAGCCATATCAGATTCTACAGGAGACATCTACCTCGGTACCGCTCCAGAAGTTGATTTAACTTTAGAAGAGTTGAAGCTTGACAAAAAATTTAGGGTGCCAGTAAGGTGCCATGTGCTAAAAAACCAGTGGTATTCTTCAGCAACAACATTATCAGGATACTCTATAGGCTGGTTCCTTGAAAGATTTGTTAAGCAAAGAGGTTTTGGACGTGCTCCAAACCTTATAGAAGTCTTGAATAGAAGGTGTGCAAGTGTTCCGCCAGGCTCTGGTGGACTACTTTATCTCCCATACATTATTGGAGAAAGATGTCCACTACTAGATCCCCTGGCTAGGGCTGCGTTTATAGGCTTGGATATGAACCATGGTGTTGAACACATGTATAAGGCTATGTTGGAGGGAATAAGTTTCGCCCTAAGAGAAAATTATGAAGTGTATGTTAACGAAATGGGTATTGACATTAGGTACCTTGCCTTCTGTGGTGGGGGTGCACAGAACGCACTATTAAGGAAGATGATTGCATCAAACTTTAAAGTTGACAGCCTACTTCTAGAGAATCCCATAGACTGTGCAGCTTTAGGCAATTCCATGCTCCTACTCAAAACTCTCGGATTCTTTAAAGACTTTAGTCAGGCAAAAGAGGTTATAGTCAAGTCTGTTGGTAAAGAATCTTCTGACAAAGAACTTGAAAAAGTTTACGATGAACTTTATAACCTTTACAGAGAATCATACATTAGGCTTAAGGACATATTTGGCAAGCTACAAGGTTACAGAATTCGATCATCATAAATGTTTAAAAAACGTATATATAGTAATTAGTGAACCCAGCGCATATGAGTGAAAAACTGCTTTTAATGACTCCGGGTCCAACTGAAGTTGATCCAAGAGTTATAAAGGCGATGATTAGGCCCTCAATCTACCACTACGATCAAGAATTCATATCACTGTATGATGAAACAGAAGATCTTCTTAGAAGGGTTTTTCAGACAGAAAATGATATCATAATGTTACCAGGTTCAGGTCGAACCGGTATAGAGTCTGCAGCCCTATCATTTGTGGATAGGAATGAAAGAGTTTTGGCCATAACGACGGGAACATTCGGTAACTGGTTTATTGAAATATTGAAAGTTCATGGTGCTGATGTTGTACAATTATCTTTTCCTAAGGGCGGCCGCATTAACATGGATGAGGTTAAAAGGGTTTTAGAAGAGGATAAGAAGATTACAGCCATTGCCATGGTCCACAACGAGACTTCTACAGCCGCCATATACAGTAAGGATGTTGAAGAATTGGGTGAAATGTCTAAGAAATTTGATAAAATCTTTATGGTTGACACCATTTCATCGATGGGAGGTGCAAATGTTCCAGTTGACAAATGGAATATTGACGTCTGCATTACTGGCGCTCAAAAGGCTTTAGGTGGTCTACCTGGTGTATCGATTGTAAGTGTTAGTCAAAGGGCTTGGGAAAAGGTTCTCAAAAGAGGTGTGATAAAAAGTTTCACGTTAGACCTACTTAGGTGGAAACTGATGTGGGTGAAGAAGGAGAGAGGTGGACTACTTGTACGTGGTAGAAGAAGTTTTCCAGTTATACCTCCAACACACCTGATTCTTGTATTAAATGAGGCGCTTAAAATAATTCTTGATGAAGGTTTAGAGAACAGGTTTAGGAAACATGCTGAGGCAGCTGAAGAAATGAGGTTGCTGGGTAAAGAAATCGGCCTTGAACTGTTCCCAGAAGAAGAGCTTGCATCACCTACTGTAACAGCATTTAAGGTTCCTGAAGGCTTCACTGGAAAACAGATTAGACAGATTATGAGGGAAGACTACTCCATCCTAGTCGCTGGTGGAATGGATGAGCTTTCTGAAAAGATAATAAGGGTCGGCCACATGGGATATACTGCAAACAAAGATTTTGTTAGAAGGACTGCTATAGCATTAGAGGGCACACTCTACAAACTTGGTTTTAGGAAAAGGTAGTCCTATTTGAAGGACTATATCTTTCTACAATGTCCATCGTGTGGATATAGGAAGGATGTTAAAGATTTCAGATTAGATTGCAAGGTATGCGGTTACCCTTCAGCACTCTTTCACATAGAATACGAAAACCTTCCTCAAAATTTTCCATTAAAGGAAAATCCTCACCCAATACTAAGGTACATTCCACTTCTCCCTATAGATTTTGAAGAAATAGTCGACCCAACTGTTGGAGGCACTCCACTTTTTCATTCAAGAAGTTTAGGCAACCTTCTTGGACTAAAAAATCTTTACATAAAGGATGAGACAAGGAATCCTTCAGGCTCATTCAAGGATAGAGGTGCCATAGTAGGTGTATCGGCTGCAAAAGCTCTCGGATACAATTTTGTTGGCGTCGCATCAAGTGGAAATTTTGCATCAGCAGTAGCTAGAGCATGCACATTATCCGGTCTAAAGTGCCTTGTCCTTTTACCAGAAGACACTCCTGAAGAGAAGATGGTTATGATTGCAGCCTACGGTGGCAAAGTTGTTAAGGTTAAAGGCATATTTGATGACTGTAGAAGGTTATCGATAGAACTTTCTAAGAAAGAGGATGTCATATCAGCAAGCTGGGACCTTAAACCATTCACTCTTGAAGGGTGGAAGACTACACTATTAGAAATTTTTGAGCAGATGAACTACACATTACCGGACACGATAATAGTGCCAACTGGAGGGGGAGGACATGTACTTGGAACCTGGAAGGCTGCAAAAGAACTGCTTAAGATGAAAAGGGTACAACATATACCAAGGATAATCGGTGTACAGGCTTCAGGTTCAGCGCCATACGTTAAAGCAGTAAAAGAGAACCTAAATTACGTGCCAAAAATAGAAAACCCCCAGACGATAGCAAAGTCTCTAAAAGTTTCAAGCCCATCAGAAAAGAATGAGGTCCTCAAGGTGGTAAGAGAAGTTGGCGGAACCTTCATAGACGTCACAGACCAAGAGATTCTGGAAGCTGTCACCATGTTAAGTAAAATGGAGGGTGTCTTTCCAGAACCAGGTGCCGCCGCATCCGTCGCCGGCTTAAAAAAGCTTGTTGAAAAGGGCATTATAAGCTCAAGTGAAAAGGTTGTGGCAGTAGTTACAGGATCAGGGTTAAAGGATATTACTGACGTCAAAAACGTTTTCGGCTCCTTTACTTCGGTTGAAAAAGATCTGCCTGCGGAAGAGCTTTTCGCTCTAGCACAATCTTTTTATAAATTATAAAATTTCTAACACATTTTTAAAATTTTTTAATATACACGTTTTTTCAAAACATTTTTATACCATTTGCTCACACTAAAGCGGCAGTGAAATATATGAGTGAAGTTAAGAGGCGCGATTTTGTTAAAGTTGCTGCTGGTACTGTTGCAGGACTTGCTGTCGGAGGCGTTGTAGGCTACTTTGCTGGACAGGCGTCAGCTCCAAAGGTTGGTAAGCCAAGTTTATCTGGAGAGATCCCCATAGGCATATTGCATGCTGCTCCCATAGAAGTTGGGCCTGAAGCTCCCGCCATAGAAATGGCTAAGGAGGACATAAACAACTTCTGTAAGGAACTCGGTCTAGATGTAAGATTCAAGTTTCTTGAAGAAAATGCTGAAGAATCCGCTACAAAGGCTGTTGAAAGGGCTCAGTCTCTAATTGGTCAGGGTGTCAAAATTATTGTGGGGTCAGAGTGGAGTTCACACTGCAAGGCTGTACTACCATTATGTACTGAAAGAAAAGTTGTATTATTAAGTCAAAGTTCATCGTCTCCATCTCTTTCGCTGCCCGGAGACTTTCTTTTCAGGCTTCAGCCTGACGATACTAGGCAGGCTCTTGCAATAAGGAGGTTGACTGTTGACCTTGGTTTGAAGGCTGTTGCGGTGGTATATGCTAAGGAAGCGTATGCTGAAGGACTTTGGAAAGAATGTGAGCCAAAGTGGAGGGAAAGCGGTGTAGAAATTATAGAATCTCTTGGAGTCGACCCTGAGAAGAAGGAGTATATTGGAGAGTTTTCAACAATTGACTCCAAAGTTAAGGACGCTCTGAAAAAATATTCAGTTGACCAAATAGGCATTTTCCTATTTGGAACCTATGGGCCCATTATTCCAATGCTCACAAGCTTAGCAAAATATCCAGACCTACTAAAGCTACGCGTATTTGACTCAGACAGTGGTGGTGCATCAGGATACATAGAGTATGCTGGAGACATCTGTGTACAAGTTAGGTTCACAGCCTATGCATTCGGGCCTGCTGTTTCACCAAAGTATGTTGACTTTGCTACTAGATACAAGAATAAAGCTGGATACGAGCCATACTTTACAGCAGTAAACATTTACGATTGTCTCTGGATTGCCGCACTATCGACTCTCCTAGCAGAATCATATGATGGTGAAGCAATAGCCAAGGTTCTGCCAAAGGTTGCTGACAGTTACTTTGGTGTAGGAGGCTGGACTGCATTAAACGAGGCTGGAGATAGAAAGTATCCAACATACAACCTTTATCAGATTGTAAAGGAGAACGGGAATATAAAGTGGAAGACCATAGGGTTCTACGATGGTGTCACAGACTCTATCAGCTGGACAAAATCTTGAACTTGAAAACAGGCCACTACTAACTGTAAAAAATGTTTCCAAGCGTTTCGGTAGCTTCTACGCCCTCCAAAATATTTCTTTAACTGTTCCAGAAAAGACTATAGCATTGCTTATAGGACCGAATGGTAGCGGTAAAACTACTCTAATAAACTGTATTTCAGGAGTTTATTGGCCGGATGAAGGTCAGATTCTGTTTGATGGAAAGGACATTACTGGAATGCATGTGCACGATATCGTTAAAATGGGTCTTGTAAGAAGCTTTCAGGTTCCCGCACCGTTTAAGAAGATGTCTGTCGCAGAAAACCTGCTTGTATGCGGTCAAGGTAATCCTGGAGAAAATTTTGTTTCCTCTTTAAATAGAAGGGCTTGGAGAACCTTTGAAAAGGAGTCTGTGGAAAGGATGTTTAAGGTTCTAAAGACTGTTGGTTTAGAGGATAAGGTTGACACATTAGCTGGTGAACTCAGCGGTGGCCAGCTTAAGCTTCTGGAGCTCGGTAGGCTTTTGATGTTGAATCCTAAAATGATGTTACTTGACGAGCCAATAGGTGGAGTGAACCCTGTTTTAGCTAACAGCATTCTATCCCATATAATTAACATTAGGGACCAGTTTGGTACAAGTTTCTTGATCGTTGAACACAGGCTTGATATTGTGATGAAATACGTTGATTACGTGTATGTGCTTTCTAAGGGAAACCTTATCGCATCAGGAACTCCTCCAGAGATTGTTGAAAGAAGAGAGCTTTATGACGTGTATTTGGCGTGATGTAAAATGGTGCCTCTACCCATCCTCCTAACAGCCATAGTATACTCTTTTATACTAAGCCTTCTAGCGATGGGGTTTACACTACAGTACATCACTTTAAGTGTCCCGAACCTCGCATATGCTACCATCGCATTCGCATCCACATACCTTACATTAACTTTCTCGCTAATGAATCTATCACCCTATGTTGCAATGCCTTTCGGTTTCCTTTTAGGTGGTGCAATAAGTTTTATACTGTACAAGTTTGTCGCCTTCCTTCGAAATAGGGGTACCTCTATTGTGGGCCTAATGATGGCGACGATAGTCTTTGACCTAATAATATATGCTGGCATGAACATTTACGCTGACTATCTCGCGTATGTATTCAAACTATATGCTGGCTCATTCTCTCTCTCCGAATTCGATTTCAAAATCTTCTCCCTTCCCGCTGTACTCTTTGTTTCTGGACTAACTTCCGTTGGCCTTGTAGCCTTCTTTACCTTAATGCTTGTCAAGACAAAGTTTGGTGTCGCAATGAGGGCTGTTATGGAAAACTATAGTCTCGCCTCTGTTCACGGAATAAATACTGAAAGGATTCTTTCCATCGCCTGGTTTTTTGTTGGAGGTATAGCTGGTTTAAGCGGCTCACTTTACCCGATATGGTTTGCAATGGACCCTTGGGTTGGCGCAAGAATGTTCATCAGCATATTCGCTGCCTGTGTTATTGGCGGCCTTAGAAGCATCTATGGCAGCCTTTTAGGAGGCTTTATTATCGCCTTCTCTGAAGTGGTTGTCACATACTTTCTATCACTATATTTTCCATGGATTTGGGCCTATAGGGCTGTCACTTCAATGGTTATTGCAGCATTCGCTCTTGTCGAAATGCCCTCAGGTATTGCTGGCTTGATTGAAAAACTTAGAAGAGGTTGATGTTCTTGATTGACTTGATAATGGATATTATCGCATTCTTCTGCATATATGCTATCATAACATTATCTCTGAACTTTCAGCAAGGTTATACTGGCATATTCAATCTCGGCCTCTATTTTCCCATAATTGTGGGCGCCATAATTACTGCTTACCTGCCCGGTAGACTTGCAATGATAATATATGGGCTTGACCCAAAACTTGACTTTTCAGCAAATAATGCTCTCGTGCTAAGTATCCTTAGAACAAAACTTTCATCCGATCCATTGACATCCATACTCCTTTTAACCTTAACCTTGGCTACAGTTGCACTAGTATGCTATTTTATCGGCTTCTTAAGCTCCTATCCTGCACTTAAGCTTCCAGCAGACTATCTTGCACTTTTTATGCTATGTGCTGGTGAAAGTCTTAGGGTTATCGGTATGCAGACAGACTGGCTTGCTGGCGGTGTCATGGGGATAACGATAGTTAACCCCTTCTGGTGGCTTGGAGGCTACTCCTATTACGGGATCGCTTCTTTCACAATAATAAGCACAATATTAATTGCATTACTCTATCATAGGCTATGTGAGTCCCCCTTAGGTAGGCTTCTTAAGAGTATTAGAGAAAATGAGTTGACAGCGGAATCTGTAGGAAAGGATGTTAATAGTGTGAAGAGAAAAACCTTAGCGTTCTCTTTCATGATATTAGGTTTAGCTGGTGTACTTCACGCTTTCCTCATGGGCGCTGTTGTGGTTGGCGGATACACGCGAGTAGACTTCTCGTTTTGGCCCTGGCTTATGATGATAATTGGGGGTACTGGAAACAATATTGGTGTCTTTTTAGGAACATTTAGTCTTGTCATAATGAGAAGAATTATGATTGTTGGAAAACACTATTTCTGGTTCCTTCCATTTAATGTAGTCTGGTTTGAGCCAATACTTCTGGCAATAATGCTTATGGTTACACTGGTCTTCAGGCCTGAAGGCATATTGCCTGAAAGGTCTCCTAAGATAAAAGATTACTTAAGGAAGGTTTTGAAGCTAGAGTCCTAGAAAGAGTTTACCGAACTTTTCATTCGCCATAAGCTCCTTTGATGGGCCAAAATAGTTTACTCTACCAGAAACTAGAAGATATGCTGTATCACTTTCTTCCAACGCTCTTTTAACATTCTGTTCAACCAAAACAACTGTTATACCATAATTTTTATTCAATTCCCTAATTTTATCAAATATTAGGTTAGCGACTTTTGGAGCAAGATGTGCTGTAGGTTCATCGAACATCATTAGAGACGGTTGCCTCATTAAGGCCATCGCCATTACAAGAATCTGTCGCTCGCCACCACTTAAAGTTAGAACCTTTCTCTCCATGTAATCTTTTAGCATGGGGAAAACTTCACTCACATACTTTATTCTATCTTCAACTTCTTCCTTTGAAAGTATGTAGCCTGACATCAGCAAATTTTCTCTAACATTAAGGTTTAAGTATACGCTGTCAACTTGTGGGAGATAGGCTACCCCCAACCTTGCAATCCTATAAGGCTTCATCCCCGAAATCTCGTTTCCCTTAAACTTTATGGAGCCACTATAAATATTGGTTAATCCGAAGATTGATTTTAAGACTGTAGATTTTCCACTACCGTTTGGACCAAGTATGGCACATACTGTGTTCTCTTCAACATCAAGTGATACATCAAAAAGTATATGAGATTTCCCGTATCCAGCGTTCAATTTATTTACTTCAAGTATTTTTGTCAATCTTCCACGCACAAGTTTTTTCAATAAAATTAATTAAGATTTGCTATTTTATATTGCAAGCTTTTCAGCCAAATTGAGCATATGCAGTTCCCTTTCGCCTAAAACTCTCTTCTTTCCAGAAAGTGTCTTCTCCACAATTTTATTATCTACTATTCCAACCATAAAATCTTTTTTCCCATCAAATATCATTTCAACAGCCTTTGAACTGAATAGGTTCGCCAATATTCTTGAACGCACTGTCGGAATTCCTCCACGCTGTATGTATCCTATTGACGAAAATCTTACTTCAGCGTCAACTCCTTTCTTTAGCTCGTTAACTAGAGTTGAGCCGTCCATTGCACCTTCAGCTAATACTGCTATCATTGAAGTCTTTCCCAGCGACTTCATCATCCTATACCTTTCAATAATATTGTCTATGTTGGGCGGCTTTTCTGGAATTAGTATAAATTCTGCTCCGGACGCTAGACCAACTGTTATAGCTAGGAAGCCGCTTCCCCTACCCATAACCTCTACAATAAAGAATCTTTCATGAGAGATTGCCGTGTCCCTGATCTTGTCCACGGCATCTAGTGCCGTGTTTACTGCAGTATCGAATCCTATTGTCTCCTCAGTTCCATCTATGTCATTGTCTATTGATGCTGGAATACCAACACATGGTACACCAGACCTTCTAGAAATTTCTTTTGCAGCACGAAATGTGCCATCCCCTCCTATGACTATAAGGTAGTCTAGTGAAAGTTCGTTCAAATTTTTTGCTGCAACATCAAGCCCCCAATCGTTCTTTATCTCATCACATCTGGCAGTCTTTAATATTGTTCCACCCAAATTTATTATACCACTAACACTTCTTGAAGTTAAGTGTTCAAAATCTTTTTCGATGAGACCCTTGTATCCCCTCTTTATGCCTAAAACTTTAGCGTCTCCTGCAAGAAGGGCGCGTACACAGCATCTTATCGCAGCATTCATTCCTGGAGCGTCTCCGCCTGCGGTAACTATTCCAACAGAAAGCTTCGCCATAAGAATCAACTTTATACAAAAGCATGCGTTTAATAGAAGCGTGAGCCAACAGGCACGTTATCGGCTGAAACCAAGTACGTCCTTTTGCCCTCATCTTCTGCTAAAAGGAGCATGCCCTTACTCTCTATTCCGAAAACCTTTTTAGGCTTAAGGTTTAGTACGAAAATCATCTTTTTGTCTATGAACTCTGAAGGCGTATGCTGGTCCGCTACACCTGTAACGATAGTCCTCTTTTCGTTTCCAAAGTCTACTGTAAGCTTTATAAGCTTCTGCGACCCCTGAACCTTTTCAGCCTCTAAAACCTGTCCTACCTTTAATTCGAATTTCCAAAACTCTTCTACAGGATATTCTTGACTCATCAAGGTAGGAGAGGCTTCTTAAGTTAAAAAGTATTTTGGTCCAGCCATAATCTTTAACATTAGCATGTTAAAAAGGATTAAATATTTGTCTCCAAAGTTGCTTAAATGGTGGAAAATGGAACCTTTTAAGCATACTTCTAAAAGCTTTCCCTTTAAACACTTTATTGGCGGGCATAAAAATTTTGTCAGCACACCATTTTACAAGTTTTTGAGTTAAAGGTGAATGTTGGATGGAAACCAATATTGTTGAAATGATTGACATAGTCAAGACCTTTCCGGGTGTTGTAGCGAACGATCACGTGAACTTTAGCTTGAAGGCTGGAGAAATTCATGCTCTCTTGGGTGAAAATGGTGCAGGTAAAACAACTTTAATGAACATACTTTATGGAATTTATAGAATGGATAGTGGCAAAATTAAGGTTGATGGTAAAGAAGTTCAAATTCGCTCTCCACGTGATGCTATAAAGCTCGGCATTGGAATGGTTCACCAAAATTTTAAGCTAATTCCAGCACACACCGTTACAGAAAATGTGATTCTAGGCTCTGAAGGAAACCGTTTCATTATCGATGTTGAAAAGGCTGCTAAAGAAATCGGAAGTTTAGCGGCGAACTTTGGACTCAATGTTGACCCGCTTGCGGAAGTCTGGAAACTTTCTATGGGCGAAAGGCAGAGGGTTGAAATTTTAAAGCTTCTATACAGGAACGTTCGCGTAATGATCTTCGATGAACCTACCACCGTCTTAACTCCCCAAGAGAAGAGGGAACTACTTCTATCTTTGAGGGAAATGTGTTCTAAGGGTAAAAGTATAATTTTTATAACACATAAGCTGGATGAAGTTTTTGAAATAAGTGATAGGGTTACAGTTTTAAGGAGGGGAAAGAATGTTGCAACAAAGGTTACTAGGGAAACTAGTAAGGTTGAATTGGCCAACCTTATGATAGGTAGGCCGGTGATATTCGAATATGTTAAGAATCCAATTAACCCTTCAGGAGCGGCTTTAAAGGTTGAAAACATTCGTGTTCTAGACGAAGACGGTAACCTTAAGCTTAAGGATGTAAGCTTCAATGTAAGGTTCGGGGAAATTGTTGGTGTAGCAGGTGTGGCCGGAAACGGCCAGAGGGAGTTGGCTGAAGCAATAACGGGCCTCAGAAAGGTTTGCTCTGGAAAAGTTTATGTTCGCGAAAAGGACTTGACAAACCTTCCTCCTAAAAAATTTTTCGAAAACGGTGTTCTTTTTATTCCAGAAGAAAGGCTTGGTGTTGGAACAGCGCCAAATCTTTCTGTAGCAGAAAATCTCATCCTAAAAACCTATGACCGTGAACCTTTCTCAAATTCTATCCTATTAAACCATAAGGTGATCGAAAAGTTTGCTGAAAATCTTGTTAAAGATTTTGAAATCTTATGTCCTTCTGTAAAGGTTCCTGTAAAATTTCTTTCCGGCGGTAACCTTCAGAAGGTTGTCTTGGCTAGAGAGCTGGGTAGTCCAGTTGGAGGTGACGGGCATGTTATAGTTGCCATGTACCCTACAAGGGGGCTTGATGTTGGTGCAACAGAATATGTTAGAAAGCTTCTTTTGAAAATGCGTGATGAAGGTAATGCGATAATATTCTTTTCAGAAGACCTTGACGAAATTCTTTCACTATCTGATAGGATATTTGTCATGTTTGAAGGCAAAATTGTTGGAGAAATTTTATCCCATGAAGCTGACATTGAAAAGATCGGTCTCATGATGGCCGGTGTCATGGCATCTTAATGGTGAATTCTTTTGTACAAGATACAGTTTTTTCCACGTGAAAAGATTTCTGCAATAAAATCGTTTGCCATAAGCTTAGCCTCAATATTACTAGCTTTCCTAGTATCTGGAATCATTTTCGTATTAACAGACGTTGACCCAATTTTAGCATACTATAACCTCTTTAGATCCTTCACAAACCTTTCACTGCTTTCTGAATCTGTTGTTAGAGCAATACCGATAATGCTTGTAGCCCTAGGTTTAGCCTTAGCATATAAAGCCAATTTTATTTCTGTCGGAGGTGAAGGCCAAATCTATTTTGGAGGAATAATAGCTACATCTCTAGTCTTATGGAACATCCAGAACAATATCGTTCCCGAACCACTTTTTATGCCCATCACATTAATCGTCGTATTCTTGTGCTCCAGCATATGGGGTATTATACCTGCCCTTTTGAAAGCAAAGTTTGAAGTGAACGAAGTGCTAACCACTCTTATGATGAACTATATTGCACAAATTATCTCCAACTACCTTGTTATAGGTCCATGGAAGGATCCAAAAGGATACGGTTTTCCACATTCACCAGCCTTCCCACAGTATGCAAGATTCCCTCTAATACCTAATACAACAATAAACTCCAGCATCTACATTGGATTATTTGCTGCACTCATCATATACTTTATTCTTTCAAAGACAAAATTTGGTTTTGAAGTAAAGGTTGTTGGAGACAGCTATCCTACTGCAAAATATGCTGGAATATCATATACGAAGGTCGTATGCACTGTCATGGCAATAAGTGCAGGCTTATCTGGCCTAGCTGGATTATCGATATTAGGTGGTGTTATAGGAAGGTTGAGGCCTGACTTCTCACCAGGATACGGTTACACCGGCATAATTGTAGCATGGCTATGCAACCTTAACCCCATAATAATAATCTTCGGCTCAATATTTTTTGGAGGCCTTCTTGTCGGCGGTGAAGTATTACAGAGTTCAATGGGCCTATCTGTTGGTGTAACGGACGTCTTTCAAGCACTTATGCTAATCTTCACGCTATCAGGTGAATTTTTTAAAAGGTACAGGATTGTTTGGAGGCGATAGACTTGGATCCCATAACCATATTGACTACAATGTTCATTCTCATGGTTCAAGAGGGCAGCATCCTACTACTGGCTACATTAGGTGAAATATTAACAGAACGTTCTGGAATACTGAACCTCGGTGTAGAAGGTATGATGTGCTTTGGAGCCCTCTCCTCGTTCATAGCATACTATGTTACTGGAAACTGGGTTATTGCAGTCTTAGCCGCTGCCCTCGCAGGAGCATCCTTAAGCTTTATACATGCTTTTGTTTCTATAACATTAAAGGCTAATCAGACTGTCAGTGGTCTCGCAATAACAATATTGGGACTCGGTCTCAGCAGTTCCCTTGGACGGCCTCTAGCAATCTCTAGAGTTAGGATAGAGCCTATTGAAAGCATAAAGGTACCAATCCTTTCTGACATACCTATTATAGGCCCGTCCTTTTTCAACCAAAACCCTATAGTTTACCTCTCATATTTTATGGTCATACTTTTATGGTTTATACTTTATAAGACAAGTTTCGGATTAAACTTGAGGTCTGTCGGAGAAAACCCTTCTATGGCCGACTCACTTGGAATAAACGTTTTCTTGACCAGATACGTTGCTACAACATTAGGCGGTGCACTATGCGGTGTTTCCGGCGCCCTTCTCATTCTAGGATACTATCCGAGCTGGTATGATGGTATAACAGCTGGAAGAGGCTGGATAGCTGTAGCACTCGTTATCTTCTCATCATGGAACCCACTTTACGCCTTTTTTGGCGCATACTTTTTCGGCCTTGTCGGAACATTAAACGCTACATTCCAGTCAATAGGTTTCAGAATAATTCCAACAGACTTTTTTAGGACACTTCCATATCTCCTAACAATTTTTGTGCTCGTAATATTCTCTTCAACAAGATTTCGCAGACGCAAAATGCCAGCATCACTTGGAAAACCGTACACAAGAGAACTTTAACACAATTATGTTAACAAAAGTTATATACTATCAAACTTTTTACTATATTGATTAAAATGAGCGTTAGTACTTCTAGAAGAGGTTTTATAAGAGACGCTGCATTCGCTCTAGGCGGTGTCGCCATAGGCGCAGGATTAGGCTATATGGCTGCTGGCGCAGGCCAAAAGCCTGCAACTGTTACACAAACCATAACACAGACAACAACAAAAACAGAGGTTGGTGAAAAGAAGGTTGTAGCAGGCTTCGTGTACGTGGGCCCAGTTTCCGACTACGGTTGGACGCATGCTCACGACGTGGGTAGGGAGTATGCGAAGAGCAAGTGTCCATGGCTGGAAACAAAGATAGTTGAAAGTGTTGAAGAGGCTAAGGTTCAGGGTGCAATAGAAACTTTGATAGGCCAAGGTGCAAACATAGTTTTCACAACAAGCTTCGGTTTTATGGAGGGTACCGCTGAAGAAGCTCAAAAGCATCCTGACGTATACTTTGCACACTGTTCAGGTTACAAAAGTGGTGCTGCAGGAAACGCCACCCAGAATATGAGTGCATATTTTGCAGAATTTTATCAACTATATTACCTTAACGGCCTTGCAGCTGGCGCTGTGACAGAAACAGGTGTTCTAGGATATGTTGCAGCAGTACCTATTCCTGAAGTCATTAGGCACATAAACGCTTTCGTCTTAGGCGCTAAGGAGACTGCTAAGGCTAGGGGAAAAAACATTAAAGTTTATGTGCAGTGGTTGAATGCCTGGTTTGATCCAGAGGGAGCTAAGAAGGCTGCTACAAGTCTTGTAGAAAACAATAATGCTGACGTTCTAGCATTTACAGAGGATACTCCTACAGTTTTGCAGGTTGCAGAATCTTATCAGAAGAAGGGTAAGAAGGTTTGGAGCTTCAGCCACTACAGTGACATGAGCAAAGAGGGTCCAAACGCTCACCTAACAGGCCAGATCGTAAACTGGGGGCCAATATACGTTGACTTTGTCTCACAAGTTTATGCTAGAAGCTGGAGAAGTGTTGACATATGGGCTAGAATAGGAGACTATATGCCATACAAGTGGGCTAACCTTTCAAACCCGAAGATTGAATCAGATGGTGCTGTCTATCTTGCGCCATTAAATCCTGTTGTTCCATCAGAAGTTAGGTCACTTATTGCACTAAGATGGGAGCAGATGAAAGAACTTCTGTTTGAACCCTTCACTGGACCAATAAAGGACATGGATGGAAAGATTAGGATAAAAGAGGGTGAAAGAGCCACCCACGACGTACTCTGGAACATGGACTGGCATGTTGAAGGTGTAGAAACACCTCTTCCAAAATAATTTCTTTCCATCTTTCTCTCTAATTTTTTTAAGTTTAAAAGTATGTTCTATTGGAAAGCCTTTGATGGAAAAGAGAGAAGATTTTCTTTCTGGTAGGAGGATAAGAGCTATTAAACCAAAAACTTTTTCGAACGTACTCGATGTTATCGAAAGCTTCGACTTTTCCGGAGCATATAATGCTGGAAGGCTTGCTGAAGCATGCAGAGTTTACGAGAAGATGGTTAAAGATGATGCTACGATAGCTTTGACGTTGGCAGGAGCCTTTACCCCAACAGGTTTAGGAAGCTACATTATCCATGCAATAGAAAGGGGTCTCGTTGACCTAATAATTTCAACTGGAGCAAACCTTTACCATGACATGCATTTCGCCCTAGACCTTCCACTTTACCAGGGCACATCAAACGTTGACGATGAAAAGCTTCTAAAACATGGTATTGTTAGAATATATGACATATTTTTACCTGATGAAACACTCTTTGAAACAGATAAGGCTGTCCAAAGGTTTGTTGAAGAATTAAGTCTGAAGGTTAAGTCTCCAATATCGACCTCCGAATTCCACTATCTTCTCGGTAGATGGCTTCTCGAAAACGCTCCAAGGCCTGAGGAATCTATTCTCGCTACAGCTGCAAAATATAATGTTCCAGTGTACACACCTTCTCCTGGAGACTCGAGTATCGGCATGAATGTTTCGAAGGCTAAGCTTTTGGGAAAGGGGATAGTGGTTGACCCAGACCTCGACGTCCTTGAGACGGCTGCAACAGTATACTGTAGTGAGAAAAATGGTGTTATAGTGTTGGGGGGAGGTTCTCCCAAAAACTTCTACTTTCAGACTCAGCCGATGCTTGACCAGATACTTGGTATAGGTAGAGGTGGACACGATTATGTTGTACAGCTTACTGTCGATGTACCACAATATGGTGGACTATCAGGTGCAACATTACAGGAAGCGGTTTCATGGGGTAAGATTAGGCCACGCGAGGACGTGAGCAAGGTTACAGTCTACATGGATATAACCGTGTCAGCACCACTACTTTTCTCGTACATGTTTTCTAAAAACTATAGCCGTGTGCACAAGAACATTTACTTGAAAAGAGTTGATTTTATAGACCGTTTGAAGGCAGATTATAGTAAGGGATGAAATTTTGACTGGTGACATATTTGGGCTTTAACAGTAAAACCGTGTATCTTACAGTAACCTTGATAGGCCTCGTCAGCATGATGGGTGACATAGTTTATGAAGGCGGTAGGGGTGCGGTTCCATCATACCTACAACTGCTTGGCGCTTCAGCGTTCATAGTCGGGCTTGTTTCTGGGCTAGGAGATTTCATAGGCTACGCTTTAAGGCTTGTTAGCGGCTACCTTTCAGACAAAAGTAGAGCTTACTGGCAATTCATGTTCATAGGCTACGGGCTTATCATCGCAATACCCATGCTTTCGATAACAAGCTTCTGGCCTGTTGCCGCACTACTTGTGGTCATGGAAAGGTTGGGTAAAGCTGTTAGGGCGCCTGCCCGTGACACGATAGTTTCCATTGTAAGTAAGGGTGTTGGTGTAGGTAAAGCTTTCGGCCTTCACGAGCTTATGGACCAGATTGGTGCAGTAATGGGCCCACTTATTGTTTCCGCAATATTATATTTCACCTCAAACAACTATACCATAACCTTTGCAACACTCTTCATACCTTACACGATCCTTCTCATAACCTTATCGTATGTTTACTTTAAGGTTAGAAGTAAGGTTTTAGAGAACATAAGCCATGAAACCAGTGGTGGCAGTAAAAGTTTTTCCAAAGACTTCTACATCTACTCTCTAGCAGTTTTCGCTAACGTTCTCGGGCTTATACCGGCCTCAATAATACTTTACAAGGCTTCGATAATACTTTCACCATCTAAAATGGATTGGCTTGTACCAATACTTTTTATGCTCATACAGCTCGTTGACGCTCCAACAGCCTTAGTTGCTGGAATCGTCTTCGACCGTATAGGAACCATCGTGTTAACCATACCATTTTTTCTCTCAATATTCGCTAGCCTTTTCACCTTCTACGCTCCCGACCTAACATTTCTGATCGTATCATGCACATTTTATGGTATTGTTCTAGGTATGCAGGAGTCCGTTTACAGGGCTGCAGTATCATATTATGTTCCCAGAGAAGGCCGTGGAACGGCATACGGTATATTTAACACAGTATACGGTATCGGATTCCTCTTTAGTGGAACACTCTTCGGCCTATTCTTGGACCTTAAAACTGAACTCCTCTACATAATCTTTTACACTACAATAATGCAGATTTTGGCACTAGTGTTTCTCTTAAAAAGTGTCAGAAAAAAGGTTTTTGAGAACCTATCTTCTCTTTAAAATCCTGTAAAGTTTTTCTTCAGCCCTAGACATCCTGCAGTCTTCAAAAATCTTCCAAAGCCTATTGAAGACAGGATTCCCTAAACTTTGCTCTATAGCCCACTCCTTTGCAAAGCTTCCATCATAAATCTTATTCAAAGTTTCCCTTATCTTTTCTTTAAGTTTCGGGTCACCGTACATTTTCATTGCGTTGGTGAGCTGCCCATACTGGCTTGTTCTCGAATGATATCTAAGCTGCTTAAAGAACCCCTTCTCCGCTATAGCCTGAAAGACTTCACTCCATTCTCCTGAAGCATAAAGTTCAAGTAATGCTGCCTCAGGTGACACACCATATTCTTCAGTCAAAACTTCAAATGATGCCACCATTGAAGCTATAACGCTAGGCGCCAGAAACTGTTCACTGAATAGGTCTATCAACGTTTCCTCTTCAAAGCTCGACTTTACTGCAACCCCTCCTGGAAGAAATGCTCCAATACCCTTGGCTAGAGCGAGCGCGTAATCCCATGCTTTTCCTGAAACATCCTGGTGGACTCCCAATAGTACTGGATAACCTTTACCCTTAACCATCACAACATCCAATATTCCAGCCCCAATCATTCTCGGCGCAACAAGTATGACGTCAGAGTTTGATGCTGGCCTAATGTACCCATATGTTATATTGTATCCGCTTGCAAAGTCTATGACGCAAAACTCCTTTTTCTCTATACTTGGCAAAATCTGTTTAGAATAAACTTCTGGAGCGACCTCGTCTGGAACAAGCAACATTATAACATCCGCTAAACCAGATGCTTCAGCAATATCGTACACTTTGAAGCCATCCGATACCGCCTGCTCCCATCCCCTGTCCCTAATGTTTCCGACAATAACATTCATACCGTTCAATTCCTTCAAAATTTTTGCTTGAGCCCTTCCCTGATTGCCATATCCTATGACAGCAATCGTCTTATCTTTCAATAATTTTAGGTCTCCATCTAAAAACAATTTTTCACTCATTTTCTCTCACAGCATCTATTAGATAGTGCTTATAAAAATTTATTTAATAACTTCTTGATAGAAGGGTGTCAAAGAAGTGGTGGATGATAATTTTTGAAATTTATGGTGTAGGCGAAATCGTATGGAAGGAAAGAAGCTGATAGAGGTTGTTAACGTTTCAAAAGTGTATAAGATGGGGGGAAACGAGTTTTGGGCTCTTAGGGACATTAATCTAGAAGTTTTTGAAAGAGAGTTTTTGGCTATAATGGGTCCATCTGGTCACGGTAAAACTACCCTAATGAACATCATAGGTTTACTGGATAAACCTTCAACAGGAAAAGTGCTTATCGATGGTGTGGATACAGCGAAACTAAATGATGATGAACTTTCAAGGCTGAGAAATCGTAAAATTGGTTTCGTATTCCAACAGTATAATCTCATAAACAGGATGTCGGTGCTAGAAAACATTGAGGTGCCACTACTCTTAAGAGGTCTTCCTAGAAGTGAACGTGTGAGGCTGGCTATTAGGGCGATAGAAATGGCTGGCGGTGACAAAAGTTGGCTCAGCAAAAAGCCTAACCAGCTTTCTGGAGGCCAGCAGCAGCGTGTTGCGATAGCAAGAGCCATTGTTGGAGACCCTGAAATAATTTTGGCTGACGAGCCCACTGGAAACCTTGACACCGCATCATCAAAGATTGTGATGCAAACATTCGCTAGGCTAAATAGTATTGGTAAAACGATCGTCATGGTAACACATAATCCTGAAGTTGCCTTATGTTCGAAAAGGATATTATATATTAGGGACGGTAGGATAAGTGGGGAGGAGGTACCCGACCCAACCAAATTTACACTATTGAAGTAAAATCTCATAACATATATAATGGTTTCGAATGTAGGATTTGGTGACATGTATGAGGCTTAAAAAGATAATTTCAACAATCATAATAATCATAATCTTACAAACCTTAATTTTTAACCTTGTCCCTGTAAGGGCGCAGGGCGCTTTCACATTCGTTAACTCCCTTTGGGGTTCACCTTCAAGTCCCCAAAAAGTCTATCCTGGAAGCTTAAACGTGAACCTTATACTGTTTTTTAGAAACGACCTAGGCCAAGATTTGGCTAGCGTTTACATAACATTATATCTTCCAAGTGGGATTGAAAGCTATGATGGCAAAAATAATATAACCTCAAGAGGGTTTGTCCAAGAAGATAATTCCATAAGGTATAATATTGGCTCGGGAGAAATCTTTCAAGCAAACTTCTTCCTCAACATATTAGAGGGTGTTGAACCTAATGAATACAATTGTACAGCATCATTAGAATATTACATAAACCCGTATACGGTTGGAAAAGAGAATGTTATGGTATGGTTTACTATAAGTCCCTTTCCAACATACAGTTTCAATTTTATAGAATCGTATTGGACGACCTCAACAGGCTATAGGGTTGATGGTTCAAGTGGCGCTAGAAACCTTAACCTCAACCTTGTACTAAAAAATTTGGGCGAGGACTCTATAACCAGTATTTCGGCCAAACTATATTTTGAAAACAGCTTCTATCCTCAAACCTCAACATCGAATGTAAATGGTGTTGGAAAAAATGAGCTTTTCACTCTAACATTCTCTCAAATCTCTATACCTATTACAACAGTTCCGGGAACATATGTTCTTAACCTTGAACTCAACTGCACGTTCAGAGGATATGGTAACGCTGTAAGCCTACAATCGTACACTGTTCAGGTGGCAGTTGACGTTGTAACCCCATCTTCTCCAAACCTCAGGCTTGTAAAAGTTTCTTGGCGAAACTATGAGAAAGTCTATCCTGGTGCTCGAGCAATATTCTTGGATGCTACAGTACAAAATTTTGGAGAATACGTTATAAGTGAATCCTACATTAGATTATATCTTCCAAAAGGATTCACCGACACCTTTGGAAGGAATATCATTAATACAACATCGTCTGCAACTATTGGATATGGTGAGTTTGCAACATATTCTATTGGCCCCATATATGTTGGGTCGAATGTTGCTCCAGGTATATACTATGGTAATGCTACAATAGAGTGTGTTGGCTCAAGAGATAATTCCCAGCTTCTTCTACTACAGAATGTTAGCATACCACTTATGGTGAGCAGATATGCCCCAAACATCGACGTTTCAAGTATTGAATGGCTTTATGGTGGGCAGCCGGCTGTAGCTTTGCCAGGCTCACAGAACATACAGCTTTCTATAACCTTAGTGAACAGGGGTGAAGAAAGCCTTTCTGGGCTTTCAGCTTCGCCAATTCTACCATCAGGTTTCAAGCTTTTAGGCGAAAATGTTTTTTCTGGAACAGTTCCATCAGGCGCGTCCTTCACAATATCCTTTTACCTAAACATTAGCCAGGGGGTTAAGCCAGACAACTATATTATACCTGTAGCCTTAACCTTTAACCTTAACCCAACATCCTCTAACACGATAGTTTCCTCAGGCATTATGGTTCCAGTCTGGGTTGACGATCCTAAGAATTTTGATTCAGAAGTTAAATTGGTTAACGTCTTCTGGGGCACGTACGGTAATCCTATAACAGTTTATCCAGGTTCAAAGTTTGCTCCATTAACAGTTGAGGTTGCAAACTTCGGCCTTTACACGGTTCATGGTCTACATTTAAAGATTTACACTCCAGAAGCTTTTGAAATTATTGTTGGGCAGGTTGATTTTTCAACAAGCATGCCCGCTGGAAGTTTTTCAACATCAACCTTCTACTTGAATGTTAAATTTGACGCTTTGCCTAAAAAATATAACATTACATTGCAGGAACAATATTTCATAAGCTTATATGGTGCACAGATTTCTAGGACAAGAAATCTTACAGTCGAAGTTACAGTATTTGAGCATACCGTTAAAAAACCTTATGCGAAGATTATATCATGTGGTTGGGGAAACGGTTACCCAGTTTACCCTGGCACAGAAAATGCTACATTCAATGTTGTAATATCGAATCAGGCTCCATACTCTATTTCAGGAATCTATGCGACTTTGAAACCTCCTAAAGTTTTTAGTGAAAGCGGTTTCGAAGGCTTAAAAGCCTACGTTTCTGGACCGTTGGCTCCATGGCAGACGACAACATTATCCTTTAAACTTAACGTCGGCTCAAACACTTTGCCAAAAGATTATTCTGCAAACCTTACAATAGAATACACTCTTCTTTCTGGAGGAAATAATGTCAGGGTTAAGGAAGAAAGTGTTTTACAGATAAAGGTTAACGTTCTGAACCCACCTGAACACGTTTACTCGAGCTGGATAAGATACAGTCCCGGTCCAGGAAACAAGGGTGCACTGCTTCTAATCATGTTTAGAAACAGTGAAGTTCCCATTATGCGCGGTACATATGTTACCGTAACTTTGCCAAAAGGATTCAAGTCAACAGTTACTGGAAATGAAAAAGTTAATGTTACACCATCATCATTTTCCTCTACAACACAGGTGCAGAATATCTTAAGCTTCTTTTCAGGCCAAACCTTTGCATTCGCTCAAAACCTTCCAGCACCGCAGGCCCAGATTGGAAAAGGTGACCTAATAGCTGTACCATTACAGGTTGACGTCGAACCTGAAGCATCACTTGGCCAACATTATCTTTCTGCAGAATTTAATTTCATCGACCAGTGGGGTTGTGTGCAGAAGACTGTTTCAAGAGCGTATTTTACACTTTTAGGCTCCACAAACATGGTTGAGGTTGTTGAAGGCAAGTCTAAACTTTTTATTGGATCTAGGCGTGCCTTAATAGAGCTTTTTATAAGAAATAATGGTACGGCACCGTTAAGGGACGTTTATGTTGCGATTGGCGGTGCACCACAGGGTATTGCTGTCTCGTCTTCAGTTAAATATGTTCCCGAGATAGGTCCAAAGTGTGAGGTTAACTTAACCTGGTTTGCTTCAGTTAATCCTCAAACACCGTACACTGGCTCTCTTCCAATACTTGTTGTAGTAAATTTCGCTGACCAGCTTGGTTATAGGAGAACCTTTAATCAGACCGCAATAATATATGTTGAAGGCATTGTAGACTTGAAGCTTATGGACACAACAGTCTCTCCTCAAGTAATTTATCCTGGAGAGACTTTAACAGTATCCACTACAGTGTTGAATCTTGGAACATATAAGGCGAAAAATGTTGAAGCAATTGTTGTCGGAAGCTTTTTGGAAAATGTTACTGGAAGCTATGCTTTTGTAGGCGATGTTGATGTTGGTGCACAGGTTCCAGTAAGTCTTCAGGCTCGTGTGACAGACGTTGTTGGAGAAAGGACTCTATATCTGATATTAAGGTATAGAAACGTGTTTAATGAGCCTATAACTCAAGTTTATCCAATAAATGTTACCATATTCTCTAAGCCGACAACAGCTACTACCACAAAAATTCCTTTGGTTGAATTCATTGACACATACAGGTTTGTCTTTATACTACTAATTTTAGGTTTTCTTGTTGCAAGTGGAATCCTAATTTATAGACTATATCAGAGGGCTAAGAAGGCTGCCGTGTGAATTAGATTATGATGAAGGTTGCTGACATTCTAAGGTTTGCGGTCAGTATACTTACGGAAAAGAAGATTAGAGCTATACTAACAATTATAGGAATAGCAATCGGGCCTGCATCGATGGTCACAATAATAGGCACGACTCAAGGCTATTCTCAGACAATATTGTCTCAGCTGACATCGTTAGGCGGCAATATTGTCGTAGTGTTTCCTCAAAGAGGCTACGCTATAACTGACGCCATGATTTCAAGTATTGAAAAAATTGATGGCGTAAGCCAGGTTGCACCATTCTACGTTACCGAGGCAGTCTTTAGGAAGGCTGACGGTTCACAGGAGAAGGTTCAAATTTACGCAACAGACTTAGAGGTGATCTTCAAAACTCTAGGTAACCTTAGGTTCGAGGACGGTACTTTACCTCAGAAGACTATGGTTACCTCTGCAGCGGTAGGCTTTGATGTTATAAGGTCTAAGGATGGTAAAAAGTTGTATGATGTCGGGAACGCTATAACGGTTAAAATTCCAGTTTTCAAAGAGGATAGGTTCGAGTTAAAGAGTGTTTCTTTGAGGATTGTGGGCACTCTCCAAAAGTATGGTAACGCTCTTCTAGTTAACCCTGACCTCACAATATTCCTTCCATTGAGTGCTGGAAGGTCTGTTCTTGGAATGTCACAGTATTCTGGACTATTTATTGTTGTAGCAGACAATAGTAAGGTTGACTATGTTTCAAGGCAGATTAAGGACAGGTACCGTGACCTGGTTCAAGTTATAGCATTCCAACAGATTGCTAGTACAATAAACTCTATAGTGGATGTACTAGATTTCCTACTCTTCACCCTATCAACTTCAGCCTTTGCTGTCGCAATAACTGGTACAATGGCTACAATGTTCACTTCGATAATAGAGCGAACTAGAGAGATAGGGGTGTTGAAGGCCTTCGGATTTTCAAGCAAGACTGTTCTTGTGCTGATTTTGGCTGAAGGAATTATAATGAGTATGATAGGAGGTGTTATAGGGGTCATATTGGGTGTAGTAGGCGCATACTCTCTCTCCACAATGGGCTCATTTAATGTTTCAGGCGCCGTATCATTTTCTATTAAAGCTGAACCGCTAATAAGTCCTCAACTTGTCCTCCAATCGCTCGGTATGGCCATACTCGTTGGTAGCGTTGGCGGCCTAATACCTGCGTACAGGGCTTCAAAGGTTCAGCCGATAGTCGCACTACGCTACGAATAGCTTATTGGGGTCTAGGCCTATCAAAGTAAATGCTTTTTCCGGTTGCAGAAAGGGGTAATCCTAAAACGAAGTCTGCGTCAACAAGATTGAGCTTCCTGACAGCTAAGCCAACAGTATACATAATCCTATTATCTATTCCAAGTATTGAAGCCAGCTTTGCAGCAGAACCTAAGGCTATCCCCAAGTCGACGAGAGGATAAGCACAGCCTGGTCCAACAAAATCTCCTTCCCTTCTCTCCGCCTTCCTAAACTCGGTACAGTCTTTATACCCGCACGCTCCACAGTTTAGCTCCCTCGGCCTAGAAACCTTTGCTCCGAAAACTATTACGACAGAACTGTTTCTCACATTATCAGCATCCCTTTTAAACCACCAAACATTCCTTTCTGAAGCGAGCTCCTCAAGCTTTTTTGCAACCTCCTCCTTTTCCTGGTCAGACAATATTTCTATAATAATATCGTCCATTCCCCTTGCTTTTGGTGCAGTCCTGGCTGTAACTGCAAGTTCCTTCGCAATCTCCAACAAAACATCCTTTTTTATAGACTCAAAGGCTACAGGCATATCATACTATTCAAACTGGTCCTTTTTTAAATTTTGGCCTACTGAGGTTCTATTGTAGCTGGAGGTTTACTTGAAATACAGTAGCTGACTGATGCAACATTTTTAACTTCATTCGTTATCCTTGTACTTATTCGTTCGAGAACATTGTATGGTATTTTAACCCAGTCTGCTGTCATACCATCCTTTGATGACACAACTTTAACCGTGACAATATACCCATAATATCTTGTGTCACCTAAAACTGCCACAGCCCTATCGTCTCCAACGTAGGCGAAAGCCTGCCAAACCCTATCATATAATCCAGCCCTTTTCAACTCTTCCTCCACTATCGCACTCGCCTCCCTACATATGTACAACTTTTCCTCTGTAACCTCACCTATTATCCTTGCAGCTAAACCTGGTCCAGGGAATGGGTGACGTTTAACTACAGACTCTGGCAGGCCTAACCTTTTCGCCATCTTTCTAACCTCGTCCTTGTAAAGTAGTCTAAGTGGTTCAATAAGCTCGTATGAAATATTTGATGGTAGTCCTCCAACATTATGATGTGTTTTTATTGTCGAAGCAGGTCCACCTGCTCTAGCACTTTCTATAACGTCAGGATATAGTGTCCCCTGAGCAAGGTACTTGAATGGGCCATATTTTTCTGCAACATCATTAAAGACTTTTACGAAAGTTTCTCCGATAACCTTCCTCTTCTCTTCAGGATTGACTACATTCTTCAAATTTTCTAGAAACTGTTTTGAAGCGTCAACATAAAGTGGATTTAAACCTATCTCGTTAAGTGTTCTTATAACGTTTTCTGCTTCACCTTTTCTTAAAAGACCGTTGTCTACAAAAACGCAGAAAAGGTTTTCTCCCACAACCTTTTTAACTAAAAATGCTGTAACCGTTGAATCTAGTCCGCCGCTTACTGCACATATAACCTTTCCACCAGAATATTTTCTCCTTATCTCCTCCAAAGCTGAGTCAATGTATGAGGTCGTCCTCCAACTTGGTCTACATTCGCAGACTTTGTAGAGAAAGTTTCTGAGTATCTTTCTCCCTTCGATAGTGTGAACTACTTCTGGATGAAATTGTACGCCATAAATTTTTCTCTTCTGGTCAGCGAAGGCTGCATACCCTATATTTTCTGTCCTAGCAAGTCCTTTGAAGCCTCTGGGAAGCTTTAATACCATATCCCCGTGGCTCATCCAGACTATAGTCTCTCTTTTAACTCCATCAAATATGTCGTCCTCATCTTCTATAAAGAGTCTTGTTTTACCATACTCTTTAACCTCTCCTCTCACAACCTCTCCACCAAGCTGTAGTGCGATCATCTGGTGGCCGTAGCATATTCCCAGTATCGGTAAACCTAAACTATAGACTCTTTCATCAACAAGTGGTGCGTTTTCGTCGTAAACGCTTGAGGGTCCACCGGAAAATATTATTCCCCTAAAACTATTTAGAGCCTCTAAATTTTCTGAAATGGAATCGAATCTGATAATTTCACAATAAACTTTAAGTTCTCTAACCCTCCTGCTTATTAAATGAGTGTACTGTCCTCCAAAGTCTATGATAGCGATCTTGTCCACTACTTCTCGCATACTCCATCGTAAGAACATACGATTTTAAAGGTTATCACACGCTCAAGAATGCTATTTGCTTTCTAACACAAACATGTATACCTATTGTTTTGGCCCAATTTTCATTATAAAATCCACTATTCTATCTCTTAAGGGTTCCCCGTCTACCTCTTTCGCGAAAAATCTTACCCTGGCCACGGGCTTGTTGATGGCTATAATTTTGTCTATGCTTGCTGGTGTACCCAAAACTATTGTATCACATTCTATTCTAGAAATTGTTTCCTCCAAATCCTTTAACTGGTCTTTATTGTATCCTACAGCGGGCAGGACTGGGCCAATGTGTGGATAATTTTTGTAAATTTGGGCAATGGTTCCCACAGCATAATCGTGTGGGTCAATGATCTTTGCACCATATGATTTTGCAACATATGCTCCAACCGCCTCAGCAAGCCCTCCATGTGTTACTGTAGGCCCGTCTTCTATCACAACAACACGTTTTCCTTTGACGAGCTCAGGTCTATCAACTTTGGCCTCTGAAATGGTTTTTGCTATGATTGCGTCAGGTTTCTCCTCCTCAATAAACTTCTCTATTTCCTCAACTTTCTCTTTACCTACAAGGTTAATTTTGTTTATCACAAATATGTCTGCTGACCTAAAGTTAACTTCACCCGGATAGCTTTGTAGCATGTCTTTGGCTCTAAGAGGGTCTATCACGCAAATGCTTATGTTTGGTGAATAGAATGGTATATCATTGTTTCCTCCATCCCATACTATTATGTCTCCTTCACCTTCAGCCTTCCTAAGAATCCTCTTATAGTCCACTCCAGAATATACTATGTTGTTTTCATAAAAGTGCTGCTCATATTCTTCCATCTCCTCGACACTAACATTATACCTTATTAGGTCATCGAATTTCTCAAACCTTTGGACAGGCGTATCAAGTCTCCCATACGGCATTGGGTGTCTTACTATAATAGGCCTTTTACCACAGTACTTTATTATTGAAGCAACATATCTAGAGATTGTACTCTTTCCACTACCTGTTCTCGTGGCTACAACAGCTATCACAGGCTTTTTCGCCCTAATCATTGTATCCTTTGGGCCGAGAAGATGAAATGATGCTCCAGCGGAAAGCGCCTTCGAGGCCACATGCATGACATGCTCGTGTGAAACATCACTGTATGAAAAGTATACATCGTCTACATCATGTTTCCTTATCAGTTCAGTAAGCAATCCTTCATCATATACTGGTATACCCTTCCGATACCTTTTCCCACATAATTTTGGAGGATATATTCTATCAGCTATTCCAGGTATCTGTGTTGCAGTGAAGGCTATAACCTTAACATCTTTCCTATTCTTAAAGTAGACGTTGAAGTTGTGAAAGTCCCTACCTGCCGCGCCTAAAATAATGGCTTTGCGAACCATAAAAATCAATAACTTTTTTAACGTAGGCAGAATATATACCTTTACTAAACTCTAGAGTTCGTCTGCAACCCTCTTATACTCTTGCAATATTTCAGCATAGCCTAATGGGTCTGTGCCTATTATTGTATAGTTGATTACAAGCCCCTCCACTCCAATCTTCTTTAATATTCTCAAGTCATTTGGTTCTATGTACTTTTGTGATGGTACAATAACGGGCTTTGAAGCTCTTCTCGTAATAAGTGCATATGTTGTTATGTCTAATAGTGTTAAAGGTAACCTGAAAACCTGTGGAGAAATTATTGCAGCCTCTATCGCACTAACCCTACCATCGTGTGCTAATATTTCAACCTGCTCAAGCACGTACCCGCTTCCTACAGAAATAATCTTGCAAACTCTCTCGTCATTGTATATGAATGATGGCATATGATGAGCCATCATCTTAACATAATCTATTCCCGTTGAAACAATCTTCTCCCACTCCTCTCTTCTTATCATTGGAGCGTCCCCTATTCTTACACCTACTGGAACCTTTACCGAGCCTATTATTTCTGAAATCGCATGCTCTTCTAAGTCTATTGTACCATATCTTACTCCCGTCCCCGTTTCCTCAAAGTTCAAGTTTAATTCTATAGCGTCGGCACCACCTTCTTCTGAAGCTGAGGCAAGCTGTAGACTATTAGTGTAGAGGTTAGATATTACTGTAAACTTTCTTTTCAAGATATCCGCTATTCTGCCCAAAGCCTTTTGCCTCGCCAATAAAATTATTACCTACTTATTCTTAAATATTGTCCAAAAAATTTGGCATGAATACTATACTATACTCTTATCGTATAGGCTGAAGTCCGGCTCCATTTTAGCGCCAGCCAATATTCTTTTTATAACCTCCAGCGCACCCTTCTTATGTAGCATCCTATTATTGTTTCCACAATGGTACGAGTACGTGCATCTTGGGCATCCACTCTCGCTTTCACATGGGCATTCTTCTAGAATCTTCTGTCCTCTGGAAAGGGCCTTCTCTATCCTATCAAATAGTAGTTTTGAAGCACCATTTCCACCTTCAGTGCCATCGTACACGTATATCATTCCAGTCGCGCCAATAGAAACTCCTCCCATTTCATTCGCAGCTCCTCCTGTGATCATGTTCGACCCCTCTATTATAACATGCTCTGTCGCATGAAAGCTGCTTGCAAGTAGTTCGTCAACCCTTCCACCCTCCACTAAAACCTTCTTCAGCATATCCTGTGGCTCGGGAGCCCTGAACACGAACCCCTTTGTTTCAAAACAATATTCTACTGGACTTTCAAGGTTTATTGGCTCACCCCTCTCCTCACTCTCTCCTATCTTGAACTGCACGTAGCCTGTTACAATTTTAACAATCTTTAGGTCGCAGAATGCAACCTTTATTCCAAAAACATTTTTTGACTCATTAACTTTCTCCACCGTAGGCTCTACTGTTATCAATGGCTTTGTATAGTATGGGTAGTCTTGGGGAAGTTTCTCGACCTCTGCAATCCACTTTTCCCCTAAACTTTTGAGCTCCCTGCATCTATAATTTTCTCCACCATGCATGTATACTGCATTTGGATGAAGTTCGCCTATGCCGACTGAAGTTTCTCTGAAACCAATATTTTTTCCCTCACAGTATATTTCGATCACCTTTCCAGCCCCCCTTATCCCAGTTTCTAGCGCCTTCAGCCTCCCCTTTTTCGTCGGATAAACCCTGTTTTTGGAATAGAATGCCAGTTTTTCTGCAACAAGCTTGTCAACTAACTGTTCATCATAAAGTTCTTCATCAAAACTTAAAGGTTTATCACATATCGCGCATAAGATCTGTTTCTCTCTAACTATAGGGTTCATTGGGTCAGTGTAGCAGGCGGAAATGTCTTCGAAATAGTCTTCAGGATGCCTACTGTAGTAGCTGCTAATTGGATCATCTTCTCTCAAAACTAGTAGGATAACACTCTCCTGCCCCCTTCTTCCAGCTCTTCCAGCTCTTTGAATCAAATGTGTTACATTAACCATATCCGATATTATGGCGTCAACGTGGCCTATGTCTATTCCAAGCTCAAGTGTCGGTGTAGCTATTATCGCATCTATTTCACCTTTCCTAAACAGGTGCTCAACTTCTTCCCTAAACTTTCTTGTTAACCCTGCACGGTGTATTCTAGCATTAACACCCTCTTTTCTAGAATATCTTAGAATAAGTTCTGCATCAATGTGACTGTTTGAAAATGATAGTGCTCTGAAACCATTTTTTGTCAACATCTTCAAAGCATTTACTCGCAAAATCTTGTTCGTTGAAATTGTTGGATACATCATTATAAAATGTGTCCTACCATGTCTTCCCTCAACCTCCTCTATAACCTCGAAAGGTCTTCCAAAAAGTTTTTCACAAAATTCTCTTGGATTATATACTGTAGCGGAGGAGGCTATAATCTGAAGTGGGCCTGTGAAACGTTCAAGCCTTTTTATGATATAGTGTATGTGTGCACCAAAGCTTCCAACATAATTGTGTACCTCGTCCACTACAACAATTTTAGCCCTCTTAAATAGGCTAGAAAATCTTGTATTAGAAAGTAGGTGAACGTTTATCGTGTCAAAGTTTGTTATAAGCGCTTCAGGCGGGTTATCGTATATTCTTTCCCTCTCCTTCCTCGGTGTGTCGCCGTCGAAAACTTCAACATTAAATTTGAAGCCTTCCGCTAACTTTTTAAGCCTAATCTTCTGGTCTCTTGAAAGAGCCTTTGTAGGGTAAATGAATAAAATTATAGGCTTGTTTCCAGCATTAACTCTAACGTTCTCGAAAAATTTTTTGGCGATAATAAATATGGGTATCGAAAATGCTTCCGTCTTACCGCTTCCAGTAGGCGCTGAAATTACAACATTTTTTCCATCCAATATCCTTTTTATTGCCTCAACCTGAAATTTGAAAAATTTTTCAAAAAAATTTGCCTTAACCCATTTTCCAACCTCCCCACCTAAAACCCTTTCCACATCCTCACCACCTTCAGGACTCTTTTCTGGAAGAAGCTCATATTTTACAATAGTCGCCCTCTTCTCCTGCAATATACCCTTTATCGCAGGGTTAAGTTTATCATAGTCTACACCAAACTTTCTAAGTACTGCTCGAATATCGTCTACGCTCCTGAATCGTCTTTCGTCAGCTTTTAATGCAAACTTTTCTCTTACACCCTCTCCAATACTATCATATTCTAGCATAAGTTTAAGATACGCTTTCTCAACCCTACCCTCGTTTGCTTGAAACATGTAACCGCATTCATAGCAGTAAAATTTTGTCCTATCAACATTCTTTTCCACAACCAACTCTTTTTTGCATATTGGGCATTTAAAAAGTGGCAACTAAGAGATAATCCCAAAAGTTAATTTAAAAATTTTTTCAATTTAAACTTCCACAGCAATCAAAAATTCTATATACTACACTTTGATGGCCCCTATTGTGATAGGCTCATGGAAGTTCCTACACCATTCGAGCAGACAGCATTATATAGCATAATCCTTGTGGCCATAGGTGCACTAGTCTACGCAGCGCTTCTAGCAAAACAGGTTTTAAGGGAATCTAAGGGCTCTGGGCGTATGGTTGAAGTCTGGGAGGGTATAAAGCAGGGTGCGAACGCATACTTGAAAAGACAGTTTAAGTCAATACTTCTCCTTGTAGGTGTGCTGGCAGTAATATTGTATGCTTCAGCAGCCTTAGCCAACGCCCCCCTATCGATTTCACTCGGCAGGGCAGCAGCTTTCCTCATGGGAGCATTCTTTTCAGCTTCAGTCGGATATCTTGGAATGAACATGGCGGTGCAGGGTAGCATAAGAACAGCCAACGTTGCCGGCAAAAGCTTCAAAGACGCTCTAAGAATATCTTATCGTTCAGGAACAGTAACCGGAATGTTGACAGACGGCTTGGGCCTTCTAGGTGGAACATTAATATTCATAATCTTCTTAAAGGACGCTCCTGAAGTCCTCCTAGGCTTCGGTTTCGGCGGAACCCTATTAGCGCTCTTCATGCGTGTTGGCGGTGGAATATATACTAAGGCAGCTGACGTTGGAGCAGACCTTGTTGGCAAAGTTGAAAAGGGCATACCTGAAGACGATCCAAGAAACGCTGCCGTGGTCGCGGACCTTGTAGGCGACAATGTTGGAGACTGCGCTGGAATGGCGGCTGACATATTCGAATCCTATGAGGTTACAATGGTTTCCGCAATGCTTCTGGGCTTGGCCATAACACCTTTTAACTATAAATGGATAGTCTTCCCACTTCTTGTTAGGGCGATAGGTGTTATAAGTACCATTGTTGGAACATACTGTGTTTCTCTTTGGCCTGAAAGTTGGACTAAAGGTAACGCTTTCAAGGCTATGGACTTCTCATACGACCTCTCATCAGCAATATCCATAGCAAGCACATTCTTCCTAGCACTATACTATGCCCAAGACTTGAGGGTATTTTATGCTGTAGCCGTAGGGGTTCTTCTTGCGATAAGCTTCAATAAGCTTGCAGACTATTTCACAAGCCCTCACAGGAAGCCTGTTGACGAAATAGCAAAATCATCTAAAACTGGTGCAGCGACACTACTCCTTTCAGGTCTAGCCCTGGGCTTTGAGAGCACCGTCTGGGTTCTAACGGTTATAGCTGCAACAATTGTCGCATCAACAATATTCTTTACAGGAGGCGGGCCTATTTTTGCCATGTACGGAGTAGCCTTAGCCGGAATAGGGATGCTCACACACACTGGAAACAATGTTTCAATGGACACTTACGGCCCTATAGCCGACAACGCTGGAGGAATTGCTGAAATGGCTGAAGTTGAGGAGGAGAAGAAGAGGGCTCTTGCTGCGCTTGATGCAGCCGGTAATACTACGAAGGCTGTGACAAAGGCTATAGCCATAGCCTCAGCTGTTCTTGCTGCAATATCACTCTTTGCATCCTATGCAGAATCTATTGGAGCCGGACATACTATAACATTGGATATTGCTGAACCAATAGTATTTGTAGGTCTTCTTATTGGAGGTGCACTACCATTCCTGTTCAGTTCGATTTCTATAAGAGCTGTTGGAAGAACCGCTGCAAAGGTTATAGAAGAGGTTAGAGAACAGTTCAAAATACCTGGTGTAATAGAAGGTAAAGTTAAGCCAGATTACGCTAAAGTTGTTTCAATTGTAACATCCGCCGCACAGAGGGAGCTTATAGGTTTAGCCTTACTAGGAATATTGACTCCAATAGCGGTCGGTCTACTATTGGGCGAATTCGCTTTAGGCGCTTTCTTGGCTGGAGTAATACTTGTTGGACAGCTTCTCGCAGTCTTTATGGCTAACACTGGTGCAGCATGGGATAATGCGAAAAAGAAGATTGAAGACGGCTACTATGGTGGTAAGGGTTCAGAACAGCATAAGGCTGCAGTAATAGGTGACACGGTTGGAGACCCGCTAAAGGACACAGCTGGTCCAGCCTTGAACCCGATGATAAAGGTAATAAACTTGGTTAGCCTCATCTTCGCGCCAATAATAATAAAGTTCAGGGAAAACATTATACTTGCATCGGTAACAGCCCTACTGCTAGTTATAGTGCTGGCCATAGTTGTAATAAGAAGCAAAAGGGAAGCTTTCTAAGCCTCCCCAATTTTTTAATTTTTTACATTCAACATATTATCAATTCTTTAGGATGCAAACACTTAAATCCTAAGCCAAATCAAATTAAGCGATGAAATTAAGAAGATTTGCTATCATTCTAGCACTTACATTGATAGTTCTCACAATTGCATCATACCCTTTTCTAAGCCAAACCAACACTTCCACCGTTTCAAAGCCTCCTGTAACAGTCAACGCCTACTGGCTGAAGACGAATATAACATTAGGTGAATCTGCCACGTTTGTTGTAAAGGCTGTAAACAGCGACTTTACAGCCCAAATATTGAAGGAGAATCCGTCCAAGACAGACGAGCTTGTCTCACAGTTTAAAGGTTCTGGCCTCTTAACGGAAAAATTCACTCCTTGCGAAAGTGCAACATACTATATTAAGGTTATACTTTCTGATGGAACCTCTTGGTTGCAGCAGAAAGAGTATAGGCTGACAGTAAAATAGGGTAAAAGTTCATTAAAAGTGCTGTCACTAAGCGGTCTTTCAAAAAAATTATAGCGGATATATGCAAATATGTGTAAATGTTTGTTAAAAGTTTGCTACCATCATCCAATACTTGTGTCCGCAGACAGGGCATCTTCCCTCAATGTGTTTCGCCTTAGCCTCCTTTTCTCCTTCAACCTCCTTAAGCAGCTCCTTTTCCATCTTCAACGGTGGACATTCTGTGCACTTGCATGTTGGAACAGAACAATATTTGCACATGCCCACCTATCGATTCTACATCCTATTAAACTTTAGAAAAACTTTCTTCCACTTAAAAAAATTGGGTGAGAAATAAGCTTATATGTTTGATTATCACATATAATGTCATGGTTTCTAGAACCAGTGATTGGATGAGGCAGGCTTCAAGAAATTTGGAGCATGCGGAAAAGGCTTTTGAGGACGGACATTTTGAATGGGCTTGTTTTTCGGCCCAGCAGGCGGCAGTAAAGGCTGTTAAAGCCCTTTTCCAGCATCTCAATATTGAAGTTTGGGGACATTCTATTTCAAGGATGCTTGAGGCTCTTCCAGATAAGGTTAAACCTGATACTAGCTTAGTGGATAGGGCTAAGGAGTTGGATAGACATTATATTCCAACAAGATATCCTAACTTTCACACAGAAGGTGCACCAATGGACTATTATACTAAAGATGAAGCTATGAGGGCGATCACATATGCGAGAGAAATCATCGAATTCTGCCGAAATAAAATTGTTTAAGATTGATAGGGAGAAGGTTTTAAATTTTCTTAGAAGTTATGCTAAAAAGCTTGTGGACGAGGGGAGGGCTGAACTGGTTATCCTCATCGGGTCTCTAGCTAAAGGCAACTATACAGCCTTTTCGGACGCAGACGTCCTTATCGTCGCTGAAAATGTTCCTAAAATACCCTTGAATAGAATTCCAATGTATATTGAGCCAAGGAGCCCTGTAGACATTGAGCCGAGGGTGTTAACCAAAGAAGAATTCTATAAAATGGCTCTAGAGAAGAGAATGCTTTTTAGGGAGCTGCTAGATTATGGGATAATATTGGCGGGTGACAAAAAGATTTTAGAGGAGGCGAAAGCCTTCTATTTAAAGAATCAGCCTCAAGCATCTAGATAGGTTTAAATATTGCAGATAAAATCTCCTAAAATGACATAAATTGTTTTTTGAAATTTCCAAGAACGTTTACGTCAAACTCGACAAGAAAGCCTACGGTTTTAACCGTGGGATGAGTTGTCGATAGGCTTAAATACATCTGGCCTAAAATTTTATGTTGAGCGAATCCGCTCAAATGTGGTCCGGATGTCCGAAGGCTCGAATAAGGCTCTGGACCGAATTGGGTGGAGGAAGTTCGAGCATAGGGATTGAATCCTCGTATGAGGGCAATAGAATATAGGCTGCCTCAGTTGAGGCAGCGTCAACTGGGTGGTGGCACACCCATTGCAGACAGTCCCAGAACCATGAAGGGGTGAACGCTGACACGCATGTGCCCTAGAGCGTTGAAGGGACTGTGTGCAAGAATCTCCCGGTTTCAGCCGTGGAGAGTGTCAAGCAAGCATGTGGGGTTCAACTGAAAGCATGGCCCATCTGGTGTCGAAGACTTTGATGTCTGAGGGAATAAATGTTGTTGAATATAATCTGTCCTATGCTGACTTAGGTGACCTGATAAAGGATCTTGTTGACGCGAGAGCTGTTGTCTTAGCTGCTCCAACAGTATTGAATGGAGCTCATCCTTTGATGGTCTACTTCCTCTACCTCTTTAATGCCCTGCGTCCACCCGCTAAATATTGTATAATTTTTGGCTCCTCTGGCTGGGCTGGCGGTGCAGTTAGGCAGATTAAGGATGCTGTCGGTTCCAATGTTGAGGTTCTCGATGTTCTAGAAGTTAATGGTAGGGCTAGTGATGCTGAATTGGCTAAGATTGTTGAAGCTGGAAAGGTGCTTGCAAAAAAGGTTAGGGAAGCATAGTTTTCATAATATCTTCCATCGCCCGTTTTCCATCACAAGTTGGCCGTCAAAGTATATTTTCCCATCCTTTCTCAAATCCTTTATTATATCCCAGTGTATTGCTGAAACGTTTTTGCTTAATGTTTCCTTGTAGCCGTTTCCTAGGGCAGTATGCACTGTTCCACCTATCTTTTCGTCGAATAGTATGTTTTTCACGGGCCTTGTAATATTATAGTTTAAGCCTATGCCAAACTCTCCAAGCCTTTTCGCACCATCGTCCGTCTCCAAAATTTTTTTGAGAAAATCTTTTCCTGAAGCTGCTTCCGCCTCCACTACATTCCCATCCTTAAACTTTAGTCTCACACCTTCCACCACATTACCTAAGTATACTGCTGGAACATCATAGTATATTTCGCCGTTGACGCTCTCTTCTACGACGCTTGTGAAAACTTCTCCGTCAGGCATATTCTTTTTTCCGTCTCCAACTTCAGCCACCCTACCCTTTATGCTGAAAGTTATGTCCGTGTGCTCTCCTACTATGTGCACTTGGTCCGTTTTATCTAACACGTTTTTCAATTTATAGAGCATTTTTGAAAGTTCTTTCCAGTCTACTAGGCAAGAGTTGTAGACGAAGTCCTCGAACTCTTCAAGTGACATTCCAGCCTCTTGGGCTAGAGATTCTGCTGGATAGTAGAAGGCGCACCATCTTGTCTTCTCAACCCTCCAGTCGGATATTGGCTTAAGGACTTTAACACGCTGGGCTATTTTTGACGCCTCTACGTTCGCAAGCTCCTTCACGTTTGATGGCGCCCTTAGGGCGATGTAAACGTCCGTGTTCTTTATCTCATAATACTCGTGTTCGGGGAAAAAGTTTAACATTTTCTCGCTCGCATACTTGTAGAATATGTAGTTTCTTCCTGGAAGCTCAACCTTAAACCACGGATAAGCGTCCTTTAGAAGACATTGCCTGTACACTTCGAGAGCCAGATCCTTTGCCTGCACATCACATGATATTAGAACCCTGTCCCCCTCCTTAACCTCTGTAGAATATTCTACAAGAAGTTTTGCGAGCCTAACGATTCTATCGTCCACCATAATCTATTCCTCAGCTTAATAGCTTATAAAGCTTTTAAAAGCCTATCTTTGAAAGCTCAAGAAAGTCTTCCCTAAGGTGCATGTAAAGGTTCTTGTAAACTTTAAAGATTTCACTGTACCTTCTATGGTTATTAGTGTCAGGCTCAAGCTCCTCCTCTACTTCAACCATCCCCTTAACCTCTCCTAAACTTCTGTAGACTTTCACACCTAACCCGGCTATAAGCGCGTCCCCGAAAGTTTCTGTCGCAAGCATCTTCGTAACCTCCACAGCCTTGCCGGTAACGTCTGCTATAATCTTCCTCCAAAGCCTGCTCTTAGCTCCACCACCTCCCATCCTAATCTTCTGCACAGAAAAGCCTGCTTCCTCGAACACCTCAATATTGTGTCTTAAACTGTACGCTACACCTTCCATCACAGCCCTAGCGATCTCCCCCCTCCTGTGCATAGCCGTGAAGCCGAAGAGCACTCCTCTAGCGTACGGGTCCCAGATAGGGCTTTTTTCTCCAGAAAGGTAGGGCAAAAATATTATTCCCCTCGACCCCACTGGAGCCTCTTCAGCCTCCTCGTCTATCAGCTGATATGCTGACTTCCCTAACACCTTAGCCTTCTCCACAGCATACGCTGCAAGCTCATCCCTATACCATTTCATCGAAAGCCCTCCCCCCTGCATGAGCGCCATCGCCAGCCACCTTTCTTCGACTGCATGGCATATGTTGATGAACCTTATGTCAAACTTTGGCTCGTCCATGCAGTAGCAGAACCTTCCAAGTGTACCCAGTGTATAGAAAGCGTCACCCCTCTCTAATACTGCTGAGCCTACAGCGGCTCCAACTGTGTCCATGCATCCTGCCACAACAGGTGTCCCCTTAGCTAGGCCTGTAAGCTTTGAAGCCTCATCAGTTACTTCTCCCACAACCTCTTTAGAAATGTATGCTTCAGGCAACTTTTCCACCGGTATGCCTAAGGTTTTGCAAAGTTCATGTGACCATCCCTTTTCTCTACCTATTTTATATAATAGTGTGGTGGAGCACCTTGATAGGTCTATCGTATACTTTCCAGTAAGCTTCATTGTTATGAAGCCTGTTGGAACCATAAACTTGTAAGTTTTCTCGAAAACCTTGGGCATGTTCTCTTTCATCCACAATATTGTTGGAGCTAGAAAGGTTCCTGAAGCAATCCTGTTCCCAGTTATCTCGAAGACCCTATCCCATCCTACCGTCTCTCTTATCTTTTCAGCGTACTCTACACTTCTATTATCCAGCTGCATTATCGCGTTAACGATCGCCTTACCCTCCCTGTCTACTGCAACGCACGCGTTTGTTCCGCTGACGCAAACACCTAAAATTTCTCTTGGATCAACTTTGGAGGTTTTCAGCACAGCCTTGACGGTGTCCTGTAACGCCTGCCACCATCCGTTTTCAGGGTCCTCTTCAGCGTATCCGACCCTAGGGCTTATTATCGGATACTCTTTCTGGGCTACTGCTACAGATTCCCCTTCTAGGTTGAAGAGTTCGCTTTTAGTGCTGCTTGTTCCAACATCTATTCCTAGAAGGTAGGGCATGTCCGGTTCAGTATGGTATAGGTAAAGGTTTCCCCAACTGCATAGAATATACTGCTATCTGCGCTGTAGCCTCAAGTAGGTCAGCGTAATTGTATGCTTCCTCCAAATCTTTTCCAACAGCGACAGCTCCATGGCTTTGTAGTAGTGCAACCTTAACACTCTTGTCCCTAAAAACTTCCTTAGTCTTTTCAGCCAACTCTATTGAGCCGGGAGGCCCGTATCCTACAACTGGACATTTTCCAAGAATCTTAAGCCCCTGAACTGTAACCAGGGGAACCTCTTTCCCGACAACGGCGAAGGATGTTGCAGCAATGGAGTGGGTGTGGAAGACAGCGTTAACGTCATCCCTAACCTTATATATTCCAAGATGCATGTTTATCTCCTTAGAAGGCTTTCCCTGCCCTTCTAGAACGTTTCCATCCAAGTCTATGATAACTATGTCACTCTTTTTCATGTTCCTGAAGGATGCTCCTGTCCTCTTGATTATAACCCTATTTTCACCCTTAACCCTCGCACTTATGTTCCCACCTGAAGCTGAAATGAGCCCCCTCCTGTACGCTTCCTGAGATATGTAAATACATTCTTCTATAAGCTCATCTAAGTTTGTGCTCATAGCCTTCATGGTACAATTTTAGGTAAATAAAAATTGTGTTTAAAAAATGTTTGGGCTAGGGTATGACAAGAGTCTTAAGCCCCTCAACCATCTCCTTCATCTCAAGACCTTTAACAACATCCTCGAGCTTAAGCTTATGTGTTATAAGAGATTTCAAGTCAACCCTGCCATTGTTAACAAGCTCAACAGCCTTCCTATGCAAATATGGTGTTGAAGCTGAAGAACCAGTTAACTCTATCTCCCTATAATGTATCCAGTTAGGGTCTATAGTTATCTTCGAACCTTCAGGACATCCTGCAAATATAACAACCCTAGCACCCTTCCTAGCACACTTTAAAGAATCCTCTATAAGCTTTGGCACACCAGCGTCAACTATTATCCTGTCAGCACCCTTCCCCCCAGTCTCGCTCATTATCCTCTGGTAAACGTCCTCCCTTTGAGGGTTTATAACGACATCAGCTCCAAGCTCCTTAGCCTTACCCGCCCTAAACTCGTTCACTTCGCTAACAAAAATTAGGCTTGCTCCCGCGAGCCTTGCAAGCTGAACATGCATAAGTCCAATTGGTCCAGCGCCAGCCACCCAAACGTGGTCACCGTGCTTAACATCAAGCCTACTTATGCCATTTAAGCATGCAGCCAAAGGCTCCGTTATAGCAGCCTCCTCATAAGATATCCTCTCAGGCAACTTTATTACCGCACCATACGAGACAGCCTCCTTTGGAATCTTAACATATTCAGCGAAGCCTCCATCATACTCGTACCCTATCGTGGGCCTGCTAACGCAAATGTTCGGCCTACCCATCATGCAAGCATAACATTTTCCACAGGCAATAACGGGATAAACTGTAACCCTGTCGCCAACCGAAAAGCCTTCAACACCCTCACCCAGCTCAACTATTTCTCCAGCAAACTCGTGCCCTATTATCCTAGGTGTCTTAATCTTCTTAGTGCCCCTATAAATCCTCAGGTCAGTACCGCATATGGCTGCAGCCCTAACCTTCACCAAAACCTCGCCTGGGCCAGCAGAAGGCTTAGGTACATCTTCAACCTTCAACTTCATTGGCTCATAAAATACGGCCGCCTTCAAATCTTTCACCGTCCTAAAGAAAAATAGTATACTATTTATTATTTATCAAGTTCAACGCATCCATTCCTTTAAAATACTTTAACTAAAGTGTACTCTCTTCTACAAGGGTTGCCTACAGTATAGTGAACCCTGCCCCTACATGTTTCGAGAATCGTGGAGCCAACAGTCTTAATCTTTAGACTCAAATCTTCTCCAACAGCTTCCTCAGCATGTCTGCATATCGATGAAGGGTAATCGAAGTGGTCTCTAAAAATCTCCTTAACACTTTCAACATTCAAGGAATAATCCATTTTCTTAATAAGCTGCCTAGCCCTCAACTCTCTAACGAAAGTGTCTCCTGACAACCCTCTTATTTCAGCGTTCAAACCCCTAAACCTACCACTCGCAAAATGGTTCGTGTGCACTATAACACCATTATCGTCTACCTCAATGTACTCGAAATCTTTAGGCGTCAGCTCCAAATCTAATACCAAATCTTTTTCTGCAAGAAGAAAGTTTATTGAAGAACTTCTTCTAGCATCCTTAACAAGCTCAAAAACCCTAGAAAGCCTCCTACAGTTCAAAATACTCCACCCTAACACGGTGATAGCTGGAACACCAAGCCTGCCACCGTCCTCCTTGGACCTAAGCGCATTAATACATAACCCTATTCCCTCAGAATTTAAGCCTCGATGTGTTAAAGCTCCAGCTTCAACTTGAGTAAAAACCGTTGGCCCACCATCAATTTTATACCTCAAATTGACAACATTCTCTTCAATTCCACCATAAAGGTCCCAGTTTTGAGCAATAAAAGTGTCTTCTCCATTCGAAAAACCTATGGAAGTACATGAAACCCTTTGAGAGAATATGATCTCATATCTGTAGTTTAACGCTAGAATATCATTAAATGGAACACCTGACCCTTCGGAAATACCCTTCATAAACTCAACAGCGTCAACACTATAAGAGGAAATTTCCTCAACTCCCTCACTAACCTTTTCCAGAACCTTTTCCCAAGATAATCCGCATCTTTTCAAAAATATTGTCCTATACAATCCAACATTTTTTAAGATCAAACCTTTAGCTGCTTCACCGTAAACTTTTCCGACATTGAAAGGCTTTCCTTCAGCAACTATTTCCAAAACCTTCTCCATGCCATGATATGCAAAAGTTAAGAATATTAAATTTAATCTATCCTAAAAAATTCATGCAAATAAGCTTTAAACCAAAAAATACAGGATTTCGAGGACATTCGATTCTATAGACTACCCTGGTTCCCCGATCAAGCCAGCATCCAGTGATGCTATCGTTTATGTGTTCATCGAACATTCCTCTCAGAATATATTTTGTCCAGTCCATCTTACAGCAAAATCTTTTACATTATCATGTTAAAAATTATTATATACACCTATAATGTTTACCTATTTTGATGGAAATGAGTGGTCGTAAAGAGGGTTTTCTAAGCATGTACACTGTGCGTGACATAACTCTCATGGGTGCTCTCATTGCAGTCAGCGGTGTCTTTAAGGGCTTCTGGGGTGTCGGTAGGGCTCAGCTTGAAGCATTGGTCGGACCACTTGTTGGTCCAGTATTTTCAGCCGGCTTCTACATGTGGGGTTTGCTCGCAGCCATTTTGGTAGGTAAGTTGGGTGCTGGCACTATTGTCATGGTCCCCGGCACCCTCATAGAGCTTGCAGTAGGAAATCCCTATGGTGCCATGGTCTTCGTTTACAACTTTATTGAAGGTCTAGCGGCTGACGTGGGCGCAGTATGTTTCAGGTACAAGTTAAATGGTTTCGTGAAGACTCTTGTTGCCTCTATAATTATGCTTCTTTTTGGTGAAACAATATATTTGGCTTGGCTGGGAATACTTGTTCTTCCAGCGCAACAGTTTCCCGGTTCACCAGCGTTTTTCCTCTACATCTGGTACTATACCTTGGCAGTTGTCGGAGGAATAATTACGGGCATAGTTGTCTGGGGTATCGTGAAGTTGCTTAACTTGGTCGGATTTAAAGCTAGTAAGTTGACTGTAGAGGGGTAGTTCAGCCCTGAAGCTCCCTCCCTCTCCCTTTTTATTGGGTGTTCTTTTATGATTTCAGTAAAAAATCTTTCTTACTGGTATCCTGACGCTGAAAAACCTGCATTAGATAACGTAAACCTAGAAATCTTTGAAGGAGAGTTTGTTCTAATATTAGGTGCTTCAGGTTCAGGTAAGAGCACGCTACTGTATGCATTAAATGGTATCTTAGAGCATGAAATAGGAGGAAAAATTAGGGGCCATATTGAAGTTTGCGGTAAAAATCCCATTACTTCAAGAGTCTGCGATATGGCTACAGCAATTTCATTAGTCATGCAAGATCCTGAAGCCCAATTGACGCAGATGAATGTTTGGGATGAAGTTGTCTTCGGCCCCGAAAACCTTCTAAGGCCTGTTGAAGAAATTGTACAGCAGGCTGAAAGAGCCCTCAAGTTTGTAGGCCTTTACGATAAAAGGGATTGTCTTGTCACTGAGTTAAGTGGTGGAGAAAAGCAGAGGCTAGCTATCGCCGCCGCTTTAGCCATGAATACTCCAATAATTGCTTTAGACGAGCCTACAGCCCACCTTGACCCCATGGGAACAAAAGACGTCTTTAATGTCATAAAAAACTTGAAAAATATAGGGAAGACAGTTCTACTCGTTGAACATAAGGTTGACGACCTTCTAGATATTATTGAAGAAGATGACAGGGTCATTGTTATTGATAGTGGTGCTATCGCATTAGATGGTACAGTTCACGAAATTTTCAATTCACATGCTAGGGATATTGAAAGGCTTGGCCTACATCTTCCACAGGTTGTTGAAGTATCCACCCGACTTGGAATCCATCCTGTCCCATTAAGAATGGATCAAATAAATATTCCAGCGCTCCCTGTCCAGCTCCATAACCCTGAGTGGGAAAGAAAAGTTTACGACCCTATAATAGAAGTTGAAAACCTTGATTTCAGTTACGAAAATGGAGTACAGGTTTTAAAGAATATCAGTCTAAAAATTCCACGGAACAGTATAACCGCACTGGTCGGCCACAATGGTTCAGGTAAATCGACGCTATTACTTAACCTAATAGGGTTGCTGAAGCCTGTAAGGGGGAAAATCCTGTATGAAGGTAAGGACATAAGCTCGCTAAATCTTAAAGAAGTTTTACGTGAAATAGGATACGTGTTCCAGTACCCTGAACACCAGTTTGTAACAAAGACGGTTAAAGATGAAATAGAATACGGTCTTAGGGTCAGAAACGTGAACGAGCTTGAAAGGGAAAAAAGAGTTAGAGACATGCTTCAAATGTTCGGTCTCGAAAAGATGGTTAACAGGCATCCTTTCACACTATCGATGGGTGAAAAGAGACGGTTAAGCTTTGCTACAATGCTAGTTTTAAAGCCTAAGATTTTGATAATGGATGAGCCTGTTGTAGGCCAAGACAGGCGCAACACAGAATACCTGATATGGCTCATGAACAAGCTTAGGGATGAGGGCACTACAATTGTCGTTGCAACCCATGATATGAACTTTCTCGCAAAATGTGCAGACTACGTTATCGTATTAAATGGGGGTGAAATCATGTTCCAAGGTGATCCGATAGAACTTTTCAACAATAGGAACCTGCTTGAAGCAGCATGCCTTGACGACCCCCCTGTCCATAAGATCGCGTCAAAATTAGGTTACACGAAAATTGTTACCGTAGAACAGTTCTGTTCCTCATTGATAGAAAAAAGGGTGGTTAGATGAGCCTTAAGATACAGTATAGGCCTGGTGACACATTTTTCCATAGAATGGACCCGAGCATAAAATTTCTTTGGATGATCCTGATCGTCTTTTTACTTTTTATCATGGTTGACCCATTTTCTATTTTAGCACTATTCTTGCTAACTGTTTTTATGGGGAAACTGGGTGCACGGTTAAGTTTTATAGAAATGATTAAAGCTATAGGTATAATTGTTCCAGCTGCTTTAACTGTAGGCTTACTAAATCTTTTTGCTTCAGGAAACATTTTTTATGCAACTGCCATGGCCCTAAGAATGATAACTGTAATATTGCCTGGTCTAATCTTCTCTAGAACGACTGACCCTAGAAGGCTCACCTTTAGCCTTGTTCAAGTTCTTAAAATACCTTACATGTTCGCATTCATGGTCAACATGGCTTACAGGTTTGTGCCAATATTTGAGGACGAGCTAAAGAATATCATGAACGCTCACGCCGTACGTGGAGTTGATCTAGAATGTAAGGGGTTGAGAGGCCGTATTAGAAAACTTCAGCTTACTGTAGAACCTCTGCTTATTGGAGTGATTAGAAAATCCCAGCTCGCCAGCATGGCAGTACAGAATAGGGCTTTCGGAGCCTACAACACTAGAACATATGTTTACACTACAAAAGCAACCTTTTCAGACAAAATGTTTATCTTACTCTGGGTGATAGGCTTCTTCATGTACGCTTTAACTTTAGGTTCACCAGCACAGCTTCTTTCACTATTTCTACCATGGCAGAGGTGAATCAAGTGAGCTACGAGGAAATCGTTAACGCTGCAATGGGACGGATACCATTTGACCTTATAATAAGAGGCTCAGAACTCGTTAACGTGTGCACTTCAGAAATTTATAGAGCTGACATCGGTATAGTCGGCAACAGGATAGCATATGTTGGTGAAGCTGGCAGTTTAAATCTTGACGCTAAAAAGAGTGTTAACGCAGAAGGCCTTTACGCGGTCCCAGGCCTTGTTGACTCACATTTACATGTAGAAAGCAGTATGGTGATACCTACAAGGTTCGCTGAAGCAGTACTACCACATGGTACAACGACCGTTGCGATCGACCCTCACGAGATAGCGAACGTATTAGGCAAGGACGGTGTAAGGTTGATGATCGAATCCAGTCGAAACCTGCCATTAAAGGTGTATATTCTTCTACCAACCTGTGTTCCAGCAGTTCTAGATGCTGAAACTGCGGGTGCAACATTTTTTGCAAAGGATATTGAGGAAATGTTAAGATGGGAGCGGGTTATTGGTCTCGCTGAAATAATGGACTATCCTGGTGTAATAAACCTGAGCAGTAGAATCACGGAAATAGTCAAGGCCGGCTTAAAAGCTAATGTGGTACTAGATGGGCATCATATCATGTTAAACGATAGAGAACTGTGCGCCTACACTTCCACAGGAATAGAGGCCAACCATGAAAATTTCAGTTTTGAAGACGTACTTAAAGAAGTCCGTGTCGGAATGTACGCCAAGATAAGAAAGGATCTACTCTCTCATCCAGAATTTGTTAAAAGATTAAACGGTTTAAAAGACCATCAGAATATTATCTTTGTCACAGACGATATTCTACCCGATAACCTTATCGAACAAGGTCATCTGGATGACACAGTTAGAGCTGCAATCTCAAACGGAATGGATCCTGTGGACGCGATAAAGGCTGCAACGTTAAGGCCTGCAAGGCACTTAAGGCTATTCGATGTCGGCGCAGTCGCACCCGGTAAACGTGCAGACATTATACTGCTCAAAAATCTTGAAAGATTCACTATAAAAACTGTTATAGCTGAAGGGAAGATCGTAGGTTCAGATGGAAAGTTTGTTGGAGAAATTCCAGCATATAATGTACCCGAGTACGCTAAAAAAAGTGTAAAGTTCGATAGATTTTTCACCCCAGAAGACTTTACGATAAAGGCTCCAATAAAAGAGGGTAAAATAAAAGTTAACGTAATAGACGCCAGCGCAGTTCTCACACGCCTTTCTGTCGAGGAAATGTCAGTTAAAAACGGCATATTAGAGCTAGATGGGTTTGAAACAATAGCCGTCCTCGAAAGACATAGAGGTACAGGAAATAAGGGAATCGGAGTAATAAAGAACTTTCTAAAGGAAGGTGCGATAGCGTCAACAGTCTCACACGACTCCCATAACATGGTTGTTGTAGGATCAAACTTACCCGACATGTGTGTTGCCTCAAACAAGCTTATCGAAACACAAGGTGGCATCGTCGCTGTAAAAGATGGAGCCATCATATCTCTAGTGGAACTTCCCGTTGGAGGAATAATGTCTGAAGAACCTGTAGAAAAGTTGGCTGAAAAGGTTTCAAAATTTAGGGAAACCTGCAGACGACTTGGCGTAATAGAATACCCCACTTCAATACTGTCTATCATGGTTTTATCTCTCCCAGTAGCACCATGCATAAGAATAACGGACAAAGGCATATTTGACGTACTACAAAACAGACTACTACCACTATTTGTTACAGAATAAAATTGGAAGCCTAAAAAATTATACAAAAGAGCACATGAACAAGACCTGACTTTTCAGCAAAAAATTTTCATCTCCTTCTACCAACAACCCCCACTATTTTCCCTCAAATAAATATAGACAATTCTCTCTCCATCATAAGAGTCTGCTCCCATCTTCAATCAGTGCAAGCAAACAAGTATCCCTTTCTTGAGAAGACGTTACACTGCAAGAAATTCTTCAATTTCCTTTCCAAGTACCAGCTTTATTGCATACTTTTCAGCCAAAGCCTTTAATGCTTTAACAGCCTCCTCCGTGGGTCTGGCAACAGACAATATTATCATTTCAGGCTTACCATATTTTTCCTCCACAACCTTAGCACGCTTTAGAAGCTTTTCCACTTCAGCTTCAGCCTCTCTAGCGTCTTTCACGCTTACTGTAGCCTCTCCCACAACTAGAGGTTTTTCGCAGAAGAGGTTAACTTCAACTATCTCACCATCGTGTACGAAAATCTTCTTTTCAACCTTCGCCTCAGGGTATCCCATCTCCTCTAGTATAAGCTCAAGAAATGATGCAGCATGATCCTCAAAAGCAACACCTAGAGAAGATTTAAGTTCCCTAAACCCTGAAACCATACACCTCCTCATCCTCCTAACCTCATCCCACAACCTATTCTGCCCCTCCCTCAAACTCTTAACCTCATCCCAAAGCTTGGCCTGCCCCTCCCAAAGCCTGTTCTGCCCCTCTCTTAAGCTCTTAACCTCTTCCCATAACTTGTTCTGTCCCTCTCTTAGGCTCCTAACCTCCTCCCAGAGCTTAGCCTGTCCCTCCCATAGCCTATTCTGGTTCTCCCATAGCTTATTTTGTCCCTCTTCTAGCCTGTCAAGCCTCTTCAATATCTCCGATAGCCCCAGGTATCCTGCGACAGTGTACCTGAACTCCCTATCCCTTTCAAGGAGCTCGATAAACTCCTTCTTAAGCTTCTCAGACATGGTCTAAAATATTATAGAATAATCCTTTATTTAAAATTTTCACCTGCAGAGACTCTACCTAAAAATGTTATCCATAACACTCCATAATAGAAGCATTGCACAAAGGCTTTTTAACATTAAAA
>Ga0272449_1000064_pt1 | contig 139865 bp, 123 predicted proteins | sample YNPCB0241_FD_198679 | JGI IMG/M metagenome (GOLD analysis project Ga0272449, IMG submission 198679) | Hot spring sediment microbial communities from Yellowstone National Park, WY, United States - YNP-CB-024-1 | ecosystem: Environmental > Aquatic > Thermal springs > Hot (42-90C) > Sediment...
AAATAGCTTTGACAACAATTATTGTATAATTTATACTATTTTAGTATATTTTTAGGAGGTGAATTATCATGAAAAGAGAAGTATATTTAGATTATGCAGCAACAACTCCTATAAGACCTGAAGTCTTTCAGGCTATGGAACCATATCTGACAAAAGAATTTGGCAATCCATCCAGTATCCATCATTTCGGAAAACAAGCAAGAATTGCTATAGAAGAAGCAAGAGAAAAAATTGCTAAAGCTTTAGGAGCAAAAAACGAAGAGATTATATTTACCAGTGGGGGAACAGAATCCAATAATATGGCTCTAAAAGGAGTAGCATATGCCCTTTCTGATAAAGGGAAACATATAATTACATCTTCCATAGAACATCATGCCATATTAGAACCATGTCATTTCTTAGAGAAGCTTGGATTTGAGATAACCTATTTACCAGTTGATAAGGAAGGATTTATTGATCCAGATTCGTTAAGAAAGGCAATAAGAAAAGATACTATTCTAATTTCCATAATGCAAGCCAACAATGAAATCGGCACCATTGAACCAATAGAGGAACTTACAAAAATTGCCAGAGAGTATGAAATATATTTTCATACTGATGCAGTGCAAACCGTTGGTCATATACCTGTGAATGTAGATAAATTAGGAGTTGATCTATTATCCATCTCTGCCCATAAATTTTATGGTCCAAAAGGGATTGGAGCACTATATATAAGAAAAGGGACAAAGATACATCCTCTTATCCATGGTGGAGAACAAGAACAAAGAAAAAGAGCAGGTACTGAAAATGTAGCAGGTATTGTAGGAATGGGTAAAGCTATTGAAATCTCAATTTTAGAGCTTGATAAAGAGAGGGAAAGATTAACTAATCTTAGAGACTATTTTATAAAAGAGGTAGAAAAACGAATAGAAGAAGTTTATCTTAATGGACCGAGAGAAATAAGGCTACCTAATAATATAAATTTTAGTTTTGCCTATATAGAAGGTGAATCCATACTTCTTAATTTAGATTTAGAAGGAATAGCTGTATCTACAGGTTCCGCTTGCAGTTCTGCTTCCCTTGAACCATCCCACGTTCTTTCAGCAATAGGTCTTCCAATAGAACTTGCCCATAGTGCGGTAAGGTTTACCTTAGGACACTATACTACAAAGGAAGATTTAGACTATACCTTAGAAGTATTAGAAAAAACTGTAAAAAGATTGAGAGATATATCACCATATAAACAAGGATGGAAAATAAAACAGTAATTTTATGATAAAATAATAAAGAATTTTCCAACTTATAAGGAGAAACATATGGAAAATAGAATTAAAGCTCGCATAAGAAAACATGATTTTGTTATTAAAATGATAGAAGAATTTCTTATAGAAGATATTAAAAATCTCGCTGAAATAATTGTAGATGGATATAGAAAAGGAAATAAGGTTATATTATTTGGGAATGGAGGAAGTGCTGCTGATGCCCAACATATTACTGCAGAACTTGTGGGAAGATTTCTAAAAGAAAGACGCGGTATTCCAGCTATCTCATTAACTACAAACACGTCCAACCTTACATCCATATCTAATGATTATGGTTTTGAAGAGGTATATGCAAGACAAATAGAAGCTATAATGAATAAAGGAGATATAGTTATAGGAATAACTACATCTGGAGAATCACCTAATATTATAAAAGGATTAGAAAAGGCAAGAGAACTTGGAGGATATACAGTTGCTTTAACCGGAAAAAATGGAGGAAAAGTCACCAATTTTGCCCATCTTTCCATAATTGTACCCTTTCATATGACTCCTCATATTCAAGAGGCCCATATAACTATTGGTCATATTCTATGTGACCTTATAGAAGAAGCATTGTTTCCATCAAAAAGAGTTGCTTGTTTCTTAGATAGGGATGGAACAATTAATATAGACAAGGGTTATGTTTATAAGATAGAGGATTTGGAACTTATTCCTGGGGTTATAGAAGCATTAAAACTTTTACAAAAAAAGTACCTTTTAATAGTTGTTACCAATCAATCAGGAGTTGAAAGAGGCTACTATACGAAAGAAGATGTAGAAAAGTTTCATAGATATCTATATTACATCCTATCTAAGGAGGGTGTATATATCGATGATTTTTATTATTGTCCCTACCTTGAAGGAGAATGTAGAAAACCAAATCCAGGTATGCTGTTAGAAGCAGCAAAAGATTGGAATATAGATCTAAAAAATTCTTATATGATTGGAGATAAAACAAGTGATATTGAGGCTGGTAAAAATGCAGGTTGTAAAACCATAATTATAGGAAAAGAGGATATAACTGCTGATTACTCTGCTAAAGACTTGATGGAGGCAGTAAAATGGATCTTAAATCAAGACTCATAGAAATTATTAAATCGTGGAAAGGTAAAAAAATAGCGGTCATTGGAGACATAATGTTGGATGAATACATAATAGGAAAAATTGAAAGGATTTCACCTGAAGCTCCTGTTCCCATATTAGAGGTTGAAGAAGAAAGACATGTATTAGGAGGAGCAGCTAATGTAGCAAACAATATAAAAGCTCTAAATGGAGAACCTATTCTTTTTGGGGTTATTGGAGAAGATCAAGGAGGAGAAAAAATTATAAATCTTCTATCTAATAAAAATATAAAACATATATTAGTTGCAGACAAAGAAAGACCTACCACCTTGAAAACAAGACTTATAGCTTTAAATCAACAAATAGTAAGAATGGACCGAGAGAAAAAACATCCAATAAATAAAGATATACAGGAAAAACTCATATCAGAATTTAAAAAACATATAAATGAAATAGATCTTATAATTCTCTCTGATTATGCAAAAGGAGTCTTAACTCCAGAAATAACCCAAAAAATAATAAATATAGCCAAAGATAATAATAAAGAGGTAATTGTAGACCCTAAAGGAAAAGATTTTTCTAAATATGAAAATGCCACCCTTATCACTCCAAATGAGAAAGAAGCAAAAATCGCTACAAATTTGGAGGAAGAATGGGATTTAATTAAAGGTGCTCAAAAACTTATGGAGATAATTAAAGGAAAAGGAATAGTTATAACAAGAGGTGAAAAAGGTATCTTCCTTTTAGAGAATAATAAATTTTTTGAAATTCCTGCTTTAAAATCTGAAGTAAGAGATGTAACAGGAGCTGGAGATACCGTCATCTCTGTCCTATCATTAGGTTTATCCACAGGCACAGATATCCTTTCTGCTTGTATAATTGCTAATTTTGCTGCAGGTTGTGTAGTGAGAAAATTTGGTACAAGTACCTTATCAACTGACGAACTAATCTCAATAATTCCTGAAAAAATTGAAATACAAAATAACTATGTTATCTTCTGATAGAAAAATCAAAAAAATTGAAGAGCTAAAAGATATTATTGATATTCACAAAAAACAAGGAAAACTAATAGTCTTTACTAACGGTTGTTTTGAAATTTTGCATCCTGGACATATAAAACTTTTAGAAGAAGCCAAAAATTATGGTGATATTCTCGTAGTAGGTATAAATAGTGATGAGTCTGTAAAAAGAATAAAAGGGGAAAAAAAACTAATATTTGATGAAAAAAGTAGAGTGAAAATTATCTCAGCTTTAGAATGCGTTGATTATGTCACTCTTTTCAATGAAAACACTCCAGAAAATTTAATAAAAATCATAAAACCTCATATACATGTAAAGGGAGGAGACTATAAAGAAGAAGACTTACCTGAAGCCAAGATCGTCAAAGAATATGGCGGTAAAATAATAATTTTACCTTTATTAGAAGGTTTCTCTACCACTCAAATAATTCAAAAAATTCTAACTCTCTATAAGAACCAATAATTTTTCCCATACTAAATCAACGGGAATATCCATACAAGATAAATTATCACAAACTTTATTTCTCTTATCCCATAAACATGGTTCACAAGAAAGATCTATTTTAGCTATTTGAAATTTGGGATCTTCGGGAACAATCTCCCTAGGATTGGTAGGTCCAAATAGGGCAACTAAAGGTTTCTTCAATGCTACACCTAAGTGCAAAGGAGCGGAATCTAAACATATCATAGCCTTACTATAATATATCCACCCTATAAATTCATCCAAATCATCAGGGAGTATAAACAATCCATCTTTTATCAATTTTTTTAACTCCTCTATAGTCTCTTCTTCATCTGGACCATAAACAATTACATAAGGAAGTCCTTTTTGCTTTAATCTTTCAACCAACTCTTTCCATTTTTCAGAACCCCATCTTCTATCTATACCTCTTCTAATACTCATCTTACTTATTCCAGGATGTATTAATATATAAGAAAAAGGTTCTAAAGAATACTTTACGATTTTATCTTTTACTTTGCTTTTTATATTCTCTGGTATATCTATTTCAGGTAACGAGAATTCTAAACTCTCATCTAATGATTTTAAAAGCCTAAAATGAACTTTCCCCATATATTCATTCCTTTTAGAAGAAGCCTTATGGGTATATAAAAAGCTCAAGGGATTTTCTATATATCCTACTCTAATGGGCGCTCCTACAAAATACATAAAAATAGGAATAAAAGGAGATTTTCCTGTAGATATACTTAAATCATAAGATTCTCTTCTTAATTTTGCCATAAGATATAATGTTTTAGAAAAAGAAAGTTTTTCCTTTGGGTTGAATTCCTCCACATCTATTCCGAGTATATCAAATATTTTTCTTCCTCTTTTCTCAGTTATAATCTTTAACCTTTGAGGATTAAATTTCTGAATAACTCCTTTAACCACTGGAAGAAATAAAATTTGATCTCCTAAACCTCCTAAATTAAATAAAAGTATCTTTTTAATTTTTCCATCATATTCAAAAAGATTCAAAAGAATAGCTACAGAAAACCAAAATATTATCTGAGGGTAAGGCCTATACCATATTGTATCTACAAGCCCGTGAAAAAGAGGAGCAGTAATAGATGAAATAGCTGAGATACCTAATATTTTATGTTTCAAATCCCATGTTGAGTATTTTATAAAAAATCTCCTATAAAGATAATAGATCATAAGAAGAAAAACAATAAGAGCAAAAATACCACCTTCTATTCCAACCTCTAAAAATAAGTTATAAGAAGCAAGAGCAGTAAATTTAGGCTCCATATAGAAAGCATACACTCTTCTAAAAACATCATTACCTAAACCTATACCAGTCCAAAAGAAATCCTTAAAAATCTTAAAAGAACGTTCCCAAATTGCAATTCTTGTTGCATTAGATGAGTGCCCCCAAAGAGTAAAAACAGAAAGAATTCTTTTTTGAAAATAAGAGGACTGGGAGAAAATTCCTACACCAGCAAGTATGACAATAAACAAAAACACTAGTAAAACTTTTCTTATATTTTTATTTCCTATCTCATAAATTATCTTAAATATCATTATAAAATATAAAGCCATAGATACCAAAAAGCCTAAATATGCTCCTCTTGAATAAGTCCATATAATGGAAAGAAAAGTTAAAATAGTAGTAATCACAGGAATACTCTTTAATCTAAATATATAGATTGTGGACAATATAAAAGGCATAACTCCTATTAGATAACCACCTAAAAGATTAGGGTTTTGGAGAGTACCATAAACTCTTGTTACATTTTCTCCTACAAATTCCACATCTTCCCATCCAGCTAATGGTGGAACTTTAATTATCCATTGATAAAGACAATATAAAGAAAGGAAGAAAGTAGAAAGAAGAATAGAAAAGAATGCTCTCTTTATTTTCTCATCATCTTTAAAAACATCTTTAAAGACTAAGAATATGGCAAAATAAACTAAAAACTTTAAATATCCTTTAATGGCTGGTATAAGATAAGGAGAAAAGAAGGTTGCAACAAGATTTATAAGAAGAAAAATCACATATAAAATAACAAAGGAGTTTAAACTTTCAAAAAATTTTTTATCCTTTGAAAGGAAGGTATCAAGAAACCATAAAAAGAAAGCAATAAATATTCCTATGGCAACTTTTCCAGAGGATAAAAAGGGAATAAGAAAAATAAAAAGATATAGATAATACTCAAGGACAAAAGAAATAAAAGGAAAAGAAAAAGATCCAGAGATAATTTTATCTGTTTTATCTTTTATAAATAACTCTATCTTATTTAATATATAAAAAACAAAACTTTTTCTCCAAATATTTGCAAGCCTTTCCATATTAATTCCTTATCGCGGATATTACTCCAGAAATATCAGCTTTAAAACTCTCCACATTTATATTCATACCAACCTTTACTTTAACTCCAAGAATCACGCTATCCTCAGTTACATAACCTTTCGTAGTAAAGGTAATAAGCATATCCACATTGAATGGATTATTCACATCATCTATAAAAGTATATGTACCATTAAAATTAGGAACTAATATTTTTTTCTCATATATTTTTACATCCTTAACAGTTACCCAAGCAAAAGGTTGGTTCTTTATTCTTATAAAAGCTTTTTCGCCTGGCTTTATTGCAGAATGGTCATTAAGAGGTAAATTTCTAACAATCATGTCAATCTCTATATTCTTTTCCTCTCCCTTCACTTTTGCAAGAGGAGTTTTACCTTCTTTTACTAAAAAAAATCCTAATATAGCCAAAAATATTACCAAAACCACAAAAAGATCAAAAAGATTTATTCTCTTCATAATTTCTCCCTCTCCATCTATATAAGTTTATAACTAAGAGATTATACATCACAAATAAAAAAAAGAAAAAGATCTTTAAAAAATTATTAACATATGCTATAATTTTACTAACACGAGTTAGGTAAGGAGGTGAAAGCAAAAAAACAAACTTTCTTTTATTTATGGATTTTTAAAAATCTATTTTAAGGGGGTATTAACATGAAGAGGATTCTAATTATAAGCTTAATTATTTTTATTAGTTTTCACATTATCTCTTGGAGCAGTTCCAGGCAAAATAACTATCTGGACATCAGAAGCACAAGTTAAAGGATTAAGAGAAGCTGTTAAACCCTTTGTTCAAAAATATGGTATCCAAGTAGAAGTAAATGAGGTAAGTTTTGGAGATATTAAACCTAAATTCATAACTTCTGCACCCACTGGAGAGGGTCCAGATATCATTGTTGGAGCCCATGATTGGCTTGGAGAATTAGTAGTAAATGGTCTTCTTCTTCCAATAGATTTTCTTCCCAAAAATGTGCTTGATCAATTTACACCTGTTACTCTAAAAGCCATGTCCTATAACGGAAAATTATATGGGATACCCTATTCCATGGAAGCAGTAGCATTAATTTATAATAAAGATTTAGTTCCAAATCCTCCAACCACCTATGAGTCCTTAGTTAGAGTAGCTAAAAGTTTAACAAAAGGTGGAATTTATGGATTCCTATATGATTACAATAACTTCTATTTTAGTTTTCCTTTCTTTTCAGCTCTTGGAGGATATGTCTTTAAAGAAACTCCAAATGGATTAGATCCATTAGATATAGGACTTGCAAATGAAGGAGCAATTAAAGGAGTAGAAAAATTAGTCAATCTCTTTAAAGAAGGTATTTTAAAACAAGGAGTAGATTACCAAACAACTACCAGTTTATTCTCAGAGGGTAAATTAGGAATGATGATAAACGGTCCTTGGGAAATAGATAATATCAAAAAGGCAAAAATAAACTATGGTGTAGCTAAATTACCTAAGATTGATGGAAAGCCAATGAGACCTTTTGTAGGAGTTCAGGGCTTTATGATAAATTCCAGATCACCCAATTTGGCCATATTAAAAACTTTTGCAACTGAAGTTTTAGCTTCTAAAGAGTTAGAATTAAAACTTTTTGAGACAGATCCCAGAATATTGGCAAGGAAAGATGCATATATAGTAGTATCATCAAACCCAGACATAAAAGCCTTTGGAGCAAGTGCTGCTGATGGAATACCTATGCCTAATATACCAGAAATGGGACCAGAATGGAGCTACATGGGTGATGCCCTCACTTTGATAACCTCAGGTAAAAAAGCTCCTGATGTTGCTTTAAAAGAGGCAGTAGCACAAATAAAAGATGCCATACAAAAAGCAAGAAAGTAATAATACTATCAGGGAGGGAGAGATATTCTCTCCCTCCTTCTTTATAGGAGGTAGCTTAAAATGGATCTGTATAAGACAATTTTTCCTATTTTATACTCCATAATAATAGTTGTAATAGGAATATTTTTTAGTTATATTATAGGAAATGTGGCAGGAATTATATGGGGATTAATTTTTTTCTTAGTTACTTTCTTCTTTTCTTTACTTATTTTACATCCTAAGACCTATCCATGGAGATACATAGTACCTGCCTTTCTCTTAATGTTCATATTCATGATTTATCCGATTATTTATACTATCCAAATAGCTTTTACAAATTATGGAACTGGACATATACTCACCAAATCTCAAGTAATTGAACAATTAGAAAAGGAAACTTATTTACCTCAAAATACTCAAAATTATGAATATGCTATATATGAAAATGGCAATAAGATTAAAATTCTACTAAAAGACTCTTCAGGAAATATATATAAAATAGATAACAAAAAGCTGATATTGATAGCAAAAGAAAATTTCCCTTCAGAATTCGAAGGATATAAGATAGTCCCTCGAGAGAAAAAATTCTCTAAAATTTCCTTACTACAAAATCTTAAATTTGAATTGGAAGATAACTCTTTTTTACAGCTTTCAGATCTCAATCATTTCTCATTATATAAACAAAGATATGTTTATATTCCAGAGGAAGATGTGATAATAGATAGACTCACTAATGAAAGATTAATCCCAAAGGGTGGATTTTTTACAAGACCAAACGGGGAAAAAATAATTCCAGGTTTTGTTGAATTTGTGGGAATGGAAAATTTCTTAAGATTAATAAAGGATGATAGAGTATCTAAGCCTTTTCTTAGGGTATTTCTATGGACTATTTTTTGGGCAGCAGGAACAACTCTTTTAAACTTTACAGTAGGATTATTTTTAGCATTACTTATGAACGATAAAAATTTAAAGTTTAAAGGTATATATAGAACACTACTTATAGTCCCATGGGCTATTCCTGCCTTTATATCTCTACTTATATGGGTAGGATTACTTAATACAGAAGTAGGAGTAGTAAATAGAATCTTGTTTTCCCTTTTTGGAATTAAGATACCATGGTTCTTAGAAACCACATGGGCAAGAGTAGCATTGTTCGTAGTAAATTTATGGCTTGGATATCCATATGCTATGACCGTTTGCTTAGGCGCTTTACAAAGCATTCCAGAAGAGCTCTATGAATCAGCAAAAGTTGATGGAGCAAGCTATTTCCAACAATTAAGAAGTATAACATTGCCTCTTCTCCTAACAGCCATTGGTCCTCTTTTAGTTGGAACTTTTGCATTTAATTTTAACAATTTTAACGTAATATATCTACTTACAGCTGGTAAACCTCCTATGTCTGATATTTCTACAGTAGCTGGTACCACTGATATCCTAATCTCTTATACATATAAACTTGCTTTTGAAGGTGGTAGGGGCCAAGACTATGGTTTAGCAGCCACCATATCAATTATCGTATTTATCATCATAGCTACGATAAGTATATTTAATTTCTGGATTTCTGGTATGTTTAAACGTGAGGTGAGATACGAATGAAAAAAAACAAACTCATACTCCAAATCCCCAAGCACATAATCATTTGGATATTTTTAATATTTACATTTTTTCCAGTAGCTTGGACTATCTCTGCCTCTATTAGGGCTGGGGGTGGCTTGGTAGGGCAAAAACTTATTCCTGAGAACATTACTATAGAACATTATTCTAACTTAAAAGATATTGGCTTTTTCAATTGGATAAAAAATTCTCTTATAGTATCTGTAACTACAGCCATCCTTACAGTATTTTTCGTTTCCCTTGCAGCCTACGCTTTTTCAAAATTTGATTTTTGGGGCAAAAAATATTCTCTTCTTACCTTATTAATACTTCAAATGTTTCCTGCTATTATGGGAATGGTTGCTGTTTACTTATTACTTTATCATTTAGGAAAATATATTCCATTTTTAGGTCTTAATACTCTCTCTGGATTGATAATGGTATATTTAGGGGGAGGAATACCATACAATATATGGCTTATGAAAGGATTTTTTGATAGTATTCCAGATTCTCTTGAAGAATCTGCATTAATAGATGGTGCCACAAGATTTCAAGCCTATTATAAGATAATATTACCCCTTTCAACACCTATTTTGTCAGTTGTAGCTATAACATCTTTTATTGGAACATATTCTGACTTTCTTTTAGCTAGTATTGTATTAAAGGATCCATCCAAATATACTTTTGCAGTTGGGTTAAGAAATTTTATATCAGGTATGTATGATGTAAGATGGGGAGATTTTGCAGCAGCATCAATCCTTGGAGCATTACCTATTGTCATTATGTTTTTAGCTCTTCAAAACTTGATTGTATCTGGGCTAACTCGTGGAGCTGTTAAGGAGTAAGGTAGGTTTACCCTACCTTACTCCCCCAAATAATGAAATAATGATATAATAAACAAAAAACAAATCTTGGGGGGTATGTATGAAAAGGGTTATAATTTTTATCTTATTTATTGTTACTCTTTTCTCAATGATAATAGCTGAAGAGATACCATTAACCATTCAAGGAAAAGAAGTAAAAGGGGAAAATATGGATGGCTTAATTTTTTACATATCAAAAATCGACAAATTAGAATCTTTACCTTTTGATTCTTTTAATATAAAGCCAGAGGAAAACCATGTCTTTTACATCTTTGAAATATATATTCTCAACAAAACAAATAAACAAATATTAATAAAACATGATAATTTTCGCCTTATTAATGATGATGGGATTGAAATTCCTATAAGTACATTAGGAGCTATTTACTATGGTTTAAAAGGTCAAGAAGTATTTTTCATGAGATATATAAACCCCAATGAAATGAAATCTGGTCTTCTCATATTTGAATTAAATAAAAATAATGCACCCTATAAACTAAAAATTTTAGACATTCCTGATAAGGGAAAAAACTATACTATCTCCTTGAAGATTTAGCTCTATATATTTTGGGTATAAATTTTTAGTTTCTATTAAAATCCTTCCCATATCTCTAAAAGGAAGAAAAGCCTGGAGGCTATCCTCAGGTAATATAAAATTAAATCCATCAAGTATATTTTTGTGCTTAAGAATATCTAAAATCATTTCTATTACCCTTTTATCTTCTATCCTTATAACCCCATATTTATACTTTAAGGCGAGCTCCAGATCTTTTATCTCTTTTCCACAGTATAGGCATTTAAACTTATGATTGTCTAAAATTGCTTGATATGAAACCCTTCCACAGAAGAAACATAAAACTCTACCTTCTTCGTCTATCATATTTATAAAGGAAGGTTTATCTTTAATTTTCTTTTCACCAAATGACCTTCTTACAAACCAAAAATCTTGATTTTTATACTGCAAAAACCTATCTCTTACATAGATATCAGACAAATTTCCCTTTATAATTTCTTCTTCGATTCTATATATTTCTGAGATCTTCTTTAAAAATTTTTCCCTATGTGCTTTAGCAATAAAGGAAGCTAATTTTGCTTCTATAAACCTATCTTCTGAATCAGAAATAGTAATAATTTCAGCACCCTTTTCTTTAATAGCCTCCAAGTATCTATTAAGGGTATTACCTATACCATAATTATCAATTACAATTCTTAAGTCTTTAAAAGGAACATTATGAATAAGAATACTCAATAATTTTTCGTATGCTAGATCCATCAACATATTTATATTAAATCTATCTATTTCCCTTGGCATTATAAGATCAATCTTGTATTTTAAATTTTCTATAGAATTTAGATAAAAAAGTAATTTTTCCCAATATTCATATTTATGTTTTTTCTTGGTATCAGATGAACTAAATTCCAAAGAAATATTTTTCAGTATCTCTTTAGGAATCATTACTCCTGCAAGAACAAGTGGACCAAAAGGCTCTCCTTTTCCAGTCTCATCAAATCCCAATAAATAATTCTTAAAATTACTATTTTCACTCTTTATTATCAAATCTATTAATTCCCAAATTTCCGATATCTCATTAGAAGGAGTACTGTAAAGCTTATTAGAGGTATAGTATATAAATGTACTATTTCCTAATCTTATCCTCCAAATCTCATAAATATTTTTAGGGTTTTCCTCTATTCCTCCTCTTTTTATAAGCTCCTCTCTTATTCTTTCTGCCTTTTCCCTGGTTACAACCCATGTACTTCCATACACTTTAATCTTCCTCTATTACAGGGATTCTCTTTATATTAGGATCTGTAAATATATCATATTCATCGGAATTTCTTGTAGAAAATTCTGAAACAATAGCTCCTTGATCTCCTGCCTGAAACCAATGAGGTGTATTAGGATATAAAGTATATTGTTCACCAGGATTCAACTCAATCTCATGCCAAACTGTAAAATATCTTTTCTTATCTTCTGGTATAAAAGCTTTGGGATTTCTTGTTGGCTCTCCAGGAACATAAAGATAAACCTTTCCCCATCTACATCTAAAAGTCTCTTCTTTACCTAAATCTCCATTAAATGGGGGATGTCTATGTTCGGGACAGGTTTGGCGAGGGAACAAAATAAGTTCTTTTGCACAAACTCTTTCGGTACTCACATATGTAAGTATTTGAAGTCCAAACACAGATAACATCCCTAAACCAAAATCAGCTACCTCAATTCTTCTCTTTTCCTCCTCAGTAATTACTATATGAGCTTTTTCCAGAAAAGAAATCGCTTTCTCTCTTGCCTTATCATATTCACTTCTTTTCATATTTAAACCCCCTAAATCTATTTATTTAAACTCTTATAAAGTTTCTTAAACTCCTTAATAAGTTCTGATGTTATTTTACCAAATCCATATCTTACTTCTATATAGATATTTCTCATCTTTTTCAAAGAATCATCATTAAAAAGACCAGAGGTCTTCTTATAAACATCATAAGTGGTATCAGAATATCTTATATCAACTCCCATATCTCTACTATCTAAAAGGTATTTTCTATAGTAATCTCTAATAGGATTAAGGTTACTTCTACCAAAAAGATTTTGAATTACCTTTATTGGATTTAGAGAGGGAAATATAAATTCTTTTTCTTCTATATAGTTTTCTTCTTTTTTATAAGTTCTATAAAACCTCTTCATTACCCAATATATAATCAAAATTACTGTTACTGTAACCAAAATATAAAACGACACAATTATAATCTTATCTAATAAATCGGAAGTTATATGTCTCCTCTCCCAAAGGAATTTAAGGAATTTATTTAACTCAGGATTTATATTCATAATTTCTTTTGAGGATCTTCCAATTAATCCCCTATTAGCCATAAAGGTTATGATAAAGTAAATTATTTTTCCTATCACATATCCGATAATAATAAAGATTACCGAAATTATAGTTATAAATATAAAGTAAATAAAAGAAAAAATATAACTTACTCCCCAAAATAATCTTTCTCTCACAAAAGGTATACTCAGAAACATAGAGAAAATAAGAACAGCCAAAGCATATCTAATATTTAAAGACATAAGATTTTTATCTTCCGGTTTATGCTCTAAATATCTTAAAGTTCTCAGAAGAATTATGCTTGATACAAAATACATCAATAACGACGATGATACAACACTTTCAAAAACAATAAACTTACTTGTACTTATATATCTCATAATAAAAGTAACAAGAAATAATAATAAAGCTATGGGATAGGTTTTATTAAAATGCTCTAAAACTAAACCATAAGTCACATCCCTTTGGGTATAAAGAAGGAATAAGGTCAAACCACCTAAAATTAATAAAAATAGTTTTTCATAGATGGAAACTGGAACAAACAAAAGTAGGAGAAAAGGAAGAAAGACAAGATTTTTATATCTCCTCTTAATAAGTACCCCAATAAATAAAACAAAGACTAAAGAAAGATAAGAAATATAATATATCTTAAGGTTGTAAAGCAGAATAACAGCGGTACCTATCAAAGAAAAAAGAAAAGAAACTCTTGCTAATAAATCAAGAAATATAAGCCACATTTTTATCCTTTTTTACCTCATATTTTAATATTCTTTTTGAAAGATAAGGAAAATTATCACTATTTATAGATATAACAATTACTTTTGTGAATTCTGTATCTAAGGAGTTTATAATAGGAATATACTCCTTCAATACATAAGGAGTAATTATAACAAACGTAGAAATAAGTAAATTCCCTGTTCTAAAGAATCTCTTTATGGTCTCTTCAAAGGGTAAATTAACATTATAGGAAACCCTTCCTAAATATTCTAACAACAAATATAGATGAGCATCACCTATTCCAGGATATATGGTGTTTTCATCTCTTGAAAGTCCATAAATCAAGGAATTAGTAGAAAAACCAAAAGGAATCCTCTTCTCGTTAAAAGCTTCGGCTACTCCTCTTGTTACAGATATACATTTCTCAATACTTTCTTCATCCATATTAAACCAGTATGGTTTTGAACATTCTACATTAAGAAGAATCATAACATTGTTCTCAAAGGTAAAATCAAAGTTCTTAACTAATAATTCTCCATGTTTTAAAGATAAAGGCCAATGAATTGTTTTAGCAGGTTCTCTGCCAGTATATTCCTTTACTCCTATTATCATAGTAGGATCTTCGATAATCCATCTCTTAACTGATATATCTCCATTATAGTCTCCATAAGGTATTAAACCCTCTTCTATATCCATCTTCTTAGGTAACACAACAATATCTTGCATATAATTTAAAGATTTAGTCTTAACCTTTAGTCCAAAAAAATCTCCTCCTAAAAGTTCCACATTTCCAAAAATATATCTTCCTCTTTTATAACATGTAGCTAAATATTTTCTTCTTATCCTTTGAAAAGGTAGTATGAAAAAAGTCATAGTATGATATAGAAAATTCTTAGTTCTTACCTTATCAACTTTAAATTTATAATCCAGTGCTCCCGGAAGTTCTTCCACTACTTGTAAAAAAGTAACAGGTATAATTTTTTTATTTTCTATCACAATTTCAATGAAAAACTCTTCTCCTGGTTCTATTAATTTTTTTGAAAAATATCTATGAAAGCTGAGACCTTCTAAAACATAATATTTAGAGAGCTCATTTATTATTAATCCTATAAGGATGACAAAAAATAATATATAAATCAAACTTAAATCTCCTCCACAGGTACCTTTATATTTTCTAATAAGTTATTTATTGCTTCATATATGTCTTTACTCTTAGAAGCCCCAATAGTGATTATACGATGATTGAGAATGAAAGGAGCCAAATATTTTATATCCTCAGGAATAATATAATCCCTTCCATTAAATAATGCATAAACCTGACTCGCTTTAAACAAAGCCACACTTCCTCTTGGACTTACTCCAAGAAGTATAGATTCTGATTTCCTTGTTGCATCTACAATATCTAAAAGATAATCCATAACTTCCTTTGAAGCCCTAACATTAATAAAATTCTCTTTTAAATAATTCACTTCATCAGAATCAACTATAGTATCTATATCCTCAAGCATATCCTTCTTCTTATTTCTATTTATTATCTCTATCTCTTCTTCTCTACTGGGATATCCTATCTTAATTCTCATAAAAAATCTATCTAATTCAGCCTCTGGAAGAGGAAAAGTACCATAAGTTTCAACTGGGTTTTGAGTTGCAAGTACCATAAAAGGATCGGGAAGTTTTCTTGTAACACCATCAACCGTTACTTGTTTTTCTTCCATAGCTTCTAATAAGCTTGATTGAGTCCTTGGAGTTGCCCTATTAATCTCATCAGCTAAGATTATATTAGCAAATAACGGACCCGGTCTAAATTCAAATTCTCCCTTTTTTTGATTATAAAAGTTTATACCTGTAAGATCCGATGGTAAAAGATCAGGAGTGAATTGAATCCTCTTAAAGCTTCCTCCTATTGTCTTCGCAAAAGCTTTAACCATTAGAGTTTTACCAAGTCCCGGAACATCTTCTATCAACACATGTCCACCACAAATAAATGAAACTGCTATTAGCTCTATTATTTTCTCTTTGCCAACTATAACCTTTGAAACGTTTTTCACCACTTTTTCTTTAAAATCTATGTATTTTTCTATATCCATTGAAATTATCCTCCTATTATTTAGGTTCTTTTACTTTTTATTTTATCACTCTTTTAATATTAGGAGAATAAGATATGTTTTGAAGAACTAATCTTTCTCTAATAACGCAACGTTTTCTACATGAAATGTATGGGGGAACATATCTACAGGTTGAACCTCTTTAATCTTATATCCAGAATTTACAAGAATATTAATATCGCGGGCTAAAGTGGAGGGATAACAGGATATGTAAATGATCTGCTTAACATTACTATTTATAATTGCATCCAAAAGAACTTTATCACATCCTTTTCTTGGTGGATCTAAAACCATTGCATCAGGAATTTTACCCTCAGAAATTAACCTGGGAATAACCTCCTCTGATCTACCCCAAATAAATTCCACATTCTTAACCTTGTTTATTCTGGTATTTTTCCATGCATCTTCTATGGCTGATCTTTCAATTTCAATTCCATATACTTTTTTTGCCTTTTTAGATAAAAATAAAGATATAGTTCCAATTCCACAATAAGCATCAAAAACTAAATTACTATCTTCTGATAAATATTCTACAGCTTTATTATACAGTCTTTCTGTTTGTATTGAATTTACTTGAAAGAAAGAAACTGGGGAAATTTCAAAAACAAAATCACCTATTTTGTCCTTTATGACCTCTTCTCCCCATATGAGTCTTGTTTCCTCTCCAAATATCTCATTAGTACGCTTTGGATTAATATTAATATAAAAAGATTTTAAATTTGGATGTTTATATTTAAAATATCTTGCAATCTTCTTAGCATTATCAAGCATATTCTTTGATACTAAAATGACCATTAATTCGTCAAAAGCAAAGGATCTGCGAGCTACCATAAATCTAATTTCTCCTTTGTGTTCTAATTCATTGTATACTTCTATCCTAAATTTCTTTATTGCCTCTTTAACTGTTTCAATGAGCCCATCAGTATCCTCATGTTGAACTATGCACTTTTTAATATTCACAATATGATGGGTATTAGGTTTATAGAAACCAACTACTATTTTCCCATTTCTTACACCAATAGGAATTTTTGCCTTATTTCTATATCTATAAGGATACTCCATATCAATAACAGGTTTAATATATACATCAACCTTACCAATTCTCTTAAATGCATCCTCAATTATCATTCTTTTTAATTCCAATTGATATTCATAACTAACATGCATTAGATGACAACCACCACATCTAAAAAAAACATCACATGGAGGATCAGCCCTATGGGTATCTTTTTCAACAAAATCTATAATTTTACCTACCGCATAATCTTTTTTTGCTGTATGAATTCTAATCTTTACTATTTCACCAGGAAGACCATAATCAACAAATACTACAAATCCCTCAATATGGGCTATCCCTTGTCCTTGAGAATTAATCCCATCAACTTTTACCACATACTCTTCCCCTACTTTTACCACCTTACTTACTCTCCAACTCCTCCTTTATTTTTCTATAAGCTAATTTGGCAAGTCCTCCAGCTACATGAGTCTTAAGCTCCTTTTTCTTAAACTCATCCTCAAGAATATCCAATACTATATCTGGATCTGCCTTTAATATATTTCTAACAGTTTGCTTAGTCAGTCCCAAAAATTCTGCTATTTCAGTCTCTGTTTTCATATATCTATCCCTTAATACCACTGCATAACATGCCTCAATTAAACTTGGAACCCAAGTAAGATTTCTATAAAGAATCAGTTTCCTTGGTCCTCCCAAAATCTCCAATGTTTTCAGAAAAGTCTTCATAGCAATATTATCAAGCTCATCTTCTTGTATAGGAATCTCTTCACCACTAAGAATTGGCATCTAATTTCACCCCCTTAGAAAGTTCTTTTAAGGATGGCCCTATTCTTACTAAACCATTCCTATCAATTTCAAGAAGAAAAGTATCTGTACTATGTCCACACATTCTACAACCATCTATCCTAAAAAGTCTAACCAGTTCTCCTAAAGGACGTTTATATATTCTTTCCATATATTGGCTACTTATAAGCACCTTTGAAAGTACCATTGTACCATCTACTATATGGGAAATGGCAAAACCTCCAGCTGCTTCAGCTGAGAACTCCTCTTGACTTGATCTCTTTTGAGATATAAATATGGCTGTTTGGTACCACTTTTTCATAAAATTAAAAAGCTGTCTCACTATTACTCTTGCCATCATCTCTTTTGCTTCATATAAACCAGTTATTGAATCAATAACAGTAAATTTTATTTTATATTTTTTAATAGCATGTGCAAGAGTTGCAAGAAGTGTAGGAACATCCTCTCTTAATTTAGAATAGGAAGCTGCATCAATAAAAACAATATTATCATCTATAACATTTTCCTCTATTCCCATAGCTACAGCTCTTGATTTCATAGATGTAGCCACAAAGTGTGCTGGAGACTCTACCGTAATAAAAGCAACCGAATAACCAAGAGAAGCCTGCTTTATTGCAAATTGTTCTCCCATTAAACTCTTTCCAGTATCCGATATACCAGTCAAATTAAAAACACTAAACTGAGGAATACCTCCTAATGGCACCACTTTTGTTTTTCCTTTTTCTATCTTTGTAGTAAAAAATAAATTATCCAGTCCCTCAATTCCTGTAGGTACTCCTCTTATCTCTACTGCCCTGTCACCTATATCCCTTAGAGATAATATTGCATCTTCTATAACTTCATATTGAGACTGATATGCTTTCTCTTCTTTCTCCATAATAATCCCCCCTTAAAAAAATTATTTTAAATACAAGTTTTAAAAATAGTATATCATACATTAATCCCCTGGGAGGGGAGGCCCAGGGGATAGGGTGTTAAAAGAGGTTAAGAGGGTTAAAAGTTGATTTAATAGATCAACTTAAAACTGGCTCTTTATTAAAATCTAAGGAATCTATCATTTGTTTAATTATTTTTGCAGAATTTAATAATTCCCTCTCTTCCTTTTCAGAGAGTCTTATATTCAATACCTTTTCAACCCCATTTCTATTTACTATAGTAGGTAAGCTTAAAGGTACATCTTTTATACCTAATATATCTTCATGTACCGAAGATATAGGTAAAATTCTATTTTCATCCCTCAAAATAGCCTCAACAATATTCACTAAAGCTAAACCTATAGCATAATATGTTGCTCCTTTAAGTTCAATCACTTTATAAGCTGATTCTCTTACTTCTTTCAAAATATTTTCCATAACTTCTTGAGTAAAGCAATTTTTACCACATACAGGACAAAAATCAGATATGTGAATTCCACCAATATGGGTTAAACTCCAAGCAGCAACAGCAGAATCGCCATGCTCACCTATTATATAGGCATTAACCGATCTTGGGTCTACATTGCAATGTTGAGAAAGAAGATAAGCAAATCTTGAACTATCAAGTACAGTTCCTGAACCTATTACTCTTTGTCTTGGAAAACCAGAAAGCTTATAAGTAACATAAGTAAGTACATCTACTGGATTTGTTACTACTAAGAAAATCCCATTAAATCCAGATTCTAATATTTTTGGAATTAAATCTTTAAATATTTGTAGATTTCTATCAATAAGTTGTAATCTCGTTTCACCAGGTCTTTGCTTTGCTCCTGCAGTAATAACTACTATATCTGAATCTTTTGTTTCTTTTAATTCTCCAGCCTTTATTGTTGTAGGTTTAGTAAAAGATATTCCATGAGAAAGATCCATGGCTTCTCCTAAAGCCCTATTCTTATCTATATCAAACAAAACAATTTCCTTAGCAATACCTCTCTGCATTAAGCTATAAGCAAAAGAAGATCCTACAAAACCTGCCCCTACTATAAATACCTTGTTTCTCATATAATCACCTACCTTTTTAGTCTAAATTCCATATAAGGATAACTTAAAAATAATGCAAAGTCAACAATTTTTGTGTTAAAATTATCTAAAAAAAATATGAGAAAGGATGGGAAAACAAAATGGACTTATTTGATAAATTTAGAAAGATAGGACCTGATCATTTCTTAAATGAAGCAAGAGTAGCTATAGATCAAGGTATTTATCCATTCTTTCTCCCATTAGAAGAGACCGAAGGTACAGAAGTAGTTATTAATGGTAGAAGATTAATAATGCTTGGTTCTAACAACTATCTTGGTCTCACTACTCATCCAAAAGTAAAAGAAGCAGCTATCAAAGCTATTAAAGAATATGGCACCAGTTGTACTGGATCACGCTTTATGAATGGAACCTTAAAACTTCATAAAGAATTAGAGGAAAAACTTGCAGAATTTCTTCATAAAGAGGCAGCCTTAGTATTTTCTACAGGTTATCAAACCAATTTAGGGACTATATCTGCTTTAATAGGTAAAGGAGATATTGCAATAACAGATAAGGAAGATCATGCTTCTATTATTGATGGATGTAGACTATCTCAGGGAGAAATGAAAAGATTTAAACATAATGATATGGAAGATTTAGAAAAGGTGCTTGCTTCTTGTCCTGATAATGCGGGAAAATTGATAATAGTAGATGGGGTATTTTCAATGGCAGGTGATATTGCACCACTCCCCGAAATTATCAAACTCTGTGAAAAATATAATGCCAGATTAATGGTAGATGATGCCCATTCTATAGGAGTACTGGGTGATCATGGTAGGGGTACTGCTAATTATTTTGGGGTAGAAGATAAAGTAGACATTATAATGGGGACTTTCAGCAAATCTTTTGCCAGCCTCGGTGGCTTTATAGCAGGAGATGAAGACACTATTTTTTATGTGCAACATACAGCAAGATCTTTCATATTCTCTGCCAGTATGTCTCCTGCAAATACTGCAGCTGCTTTAGCAGCATTAGAAGTCATGCAAGAAGAGCCTGAAAGAATAGAGCATCTATGGAAAATTAGCAATAGAATGAGAGAGGGATTAAAATCTTTAGGTTTTGATATTGGAAATAGTTGTACTCCTATTATACCCATATATATAAGAGATCGCTGGAAGACCATATATATGTGGAAAGAGCTTTTTGATTTAGGAGTTTATTGTAACCCTGTACTTCCTCCCGGAGTTCCTCCCAATCAATCTCTTTTAAGAACAAGTTATATGGCAACCCATACTGAAGAACAAATTGACCGAGCCTTAGAAATTTTTGAAAAGGCAGGGAAAAAACTTGGAATCATCTAAAAATATAAAATTTATAAATTATGCAATAAAAGAATTTATAGATCTACTTGCCTCAAAGGAACCTGCACCTGGAGGAGGATCTGCAGCAGCCTTAGTTGGAAGTATTGGAGTTGCATTATCATCCATGGTTGCAAATTTAACCATAGGAAAAGAAAAATTTAAAGACAAAGAGGAATTGATGAAAGAAATTGTACAAAAAAATGAAAAATTACAAAAGGAATTATTAGAGCTTATAGAAAAAGATGCAGAAGCCTTTAATAAAGTAGCAGATGCATTAAAACTTCCCAAAAATAATCCTGAAGAAAAGGAAAAAAGGAAAGAAATATTAGAAAATGCGCTAAAAGAAGCATCATTAGTGCCCCTTGAAGTTATGAAAAAGAGTTTAGAGGCCCTAAAAATTCTTGAAAATACCTTGGGAAACTCAACCCCTAATGCGGTAAGTGATATCGGTGTAAGCGCCCTTTGCCTTAAATCCGCTATTCAGTCCGCTTGGCTTAATGTCAAGATAAATCTCGTTAGTATCAGAGATAAAGATTTTGTTTATGAGATTCAAAGGCAAGCTGAATCTTTATTAGAAGATGGGATTCAGCTTGCCAATAGAATATATGAAGAGGTAGAAAGTGTTCTCCAAATATCTTAAAACACGAAAGCAGACTTTACTAAACCATACTTTCCCCTAAAGAAGTTCATCTGTATTGCTTTTTTATATTCTTCTAACTTGAAGGTATGTGTAAGAAGAGGTGAAAGATCTAAACCTTCCTCCATTAAAGTAAGAGCTATCTCATAACCTCTTTTTCTCTCTCCTCTAAATATCTCACCACTACTACTATTTGTTCCAGCAACTTTTAATTCTTTAAACCATACAAAGGTCCAATCCACTTTTTTTGTGGTTCCCACCAAACCTACAAGTACTGTTTTTCCTCCCTGTTTCGTAAGTCTCAATGCATCATCAATAGAATCATCACTTCCCACACATTCAAAGACTACATCTGCACCTCCAACTACAACAGGCTTTCCTAAAACAGGTTTTAATACTTCTCCTCCAGTCATCTCTACAATCTTTTTATATAATTTAGACTTATCTAATCCTTTGGTATATATAACTTCATCCGCCCCATAATGCTTTGCAAAATCCCCCTGAAATTTATATCTTGCAAGAACTATGATCCTTGCCTTACTTCCTAAAGCTCTCAATGAACTTACAACATTTATTCCTATACTTCCTGCCCCAATTACTAAAACTGTATCAGTATCCTTGGGAAAATTTCTCATAACAGGATGTAATGCAGAACAAAAAGCATCTACTAAAATAGCGTTCTCATTTGTGATTTTGTCTGGCACTTTAAATAATTGAAATTCATGGGCCACATAATATTCTCCCCAACTTCCTCCTGTATCCCTACATGCTCCAATCATAAGTGCAGATGACACACTTCCCTTATTAAAATTAAAACATTGAGAAAACTCCCAATTTTGACACTTTTCACAAGGCGGATCTATATCCCTTGCCCTACAGGATAGGGTCGGATCAGCAATTACCCTATCTCCCACCTCAAAACCCTCCACTTCTTCGCCTTTCTCTACAATTATTCCTAAATTTTCATGTCCTATAACAAAGGGAAAGGATGCAAAGGGAGAAGTTGCAGGACTGTCATGAAGTTTTATAAGGCCAATATCACTTCCACAAATTCCTCCCATAAGAGTTTTTATCTTTACCCATTTAGGTCCTGGAAGTTTTGGTTCAGGAAAATCTCCATACCTTATACATGAAATTACATTATAATAAAAAGAATGATGAATATTTCCCAAAGCTTTACTTAGCAAATATCGAGGGATACTCTCTTCAAACCATATTGCTTTCATAAAATATTCCCTCCTACGCACTTTTTTAATGCCTATTATACTACTTATAATGTTGCCTCATATAACTCATCAAAATAAATTTGAAGATCTTGTCCCTCTAATAACTTCCTCCCAAAAGCACTTCCCACTATTACACCATCTACCAAACCATATAAATTTTCAATCTGACTTTTATTTCTTATACCAAATCCCCAAATCAAAGGTTTATCTGTTTCCATTCTTACCTCTCTTGCAAAATTTATTCCTTCTTGAGGGAGTTCGTCTCGTTCACCTGTAACTCCCTTAACCGACACAAAATATAGAAAACTTCCCGCTATTTTTATAATCTTTTCTCTTCTCTCTTTCCTTGTAGTAGGCGAAATAAAAAGTACTAAATCTAAACCATATTTATTGAAAATGGGTAAAAGTGCCTCACTCTCTTCCAAAGGAAGATCTGGTATAACAAGACCTTTTACTCCAATATCCTTAATTTTTTGAAGTTTTTCTTCTAATCTATCATAAAGAAGATTAAAGTATAAAAGAAAAACTATATCTACTACTTTAGGAATTTCAGTATCTTTTAGCCAATTCAATGTGTTTTCCAAACTCACTCCATTTAAAATAGCCCTATAATTAATTTCTTGAAGTACAGGACCATCTGCTACAGGATCGGAAAAAGGAATACCAAGTTCCAATATATCAATCTTATCTTTATTTTTAATAATAAAATTCTCTAAAAACTTAAAGTCAGGAAAACCAGCTACAAAAAAAGGGACAAAAACTAATTTCTTTTTTCTGTTTTTTATCTTATATTGAAGGCTACCCATTTTTACCCTCCCATAAAGCATAAATTATTCCAAGATCCTTATCTCCTCTCCCTGATAAATTAACAATTATAAGAGGTTCCTTTTCAGGAAAATCATCTCTATGTTCTATCAGATACCCTATAGCATGAGCACTCTCTAAAGCTGGAATTATACCTTCCAACTCTGAAAGAGCATAAAATCCTTTTATTGCTATATCATCAGTAGCAATGTCATATTTCACCCTTCCTATCTTAGCCAAATAACTATGTTCGGGACCAACCCCTGGATAATCAAGACCAGCAGAAACAGAGTGAGTAGGTGAAACATTGCCATTTTCATCCTGGATAAGATACATTTTAGCACCATGAAGTATTCCAACTTTACCAAAGTTTATGCTTGCTGAATGTAGACCCGTTTCTATACCTTTTCCCCCTCCCTCTACTCCTATAATCTTCACATTATCCTCTAAAAAGGGATAAAAAAGCCCTATAGAGTTACTACCCCCACCTACTGATGCAATAAGATAATCAGGTAATCTTCCTTCAATCTCTAAAATCTGTTTTCTTGCTTCATCTCCTATTACTCTTTGGAAATCTCTTACAATCATAGGATAAGGATGAGGGCCAACCACAGATCCTAAAAGATAATAACTATCTTCCGGATGGGATACCCAATCTCTTAAAGCTTCATTTATTGCTTCTTTTAAGGTTCTTGATCCAACCTTTACAGGAACAACTTCAGCTCCCAATAGCTTCATTCTCAACACATTCATTTCCTGTCTTTTACAATCTTCTTCTCCCATATATATAGTACATTTAAAGTCAAATAGTGCAGCTACAGTAGCGGTAGCAACACCATGCTGACCAGCACCTGTTTCTGCTATTAATCTTTTTTTATTCATATATTTAGCAAGTAAAGCTTGTCCTACTGCATTATTTATCTTATGAGCTCCCGTATGGCAAAGATCTTCTCTTTTTAAATATATCCTTGCCTTTAACTTCTTAGAAAGTTTTGAAGCATAATATAGAGGAGTAGGTCTACCTACAAAATTTCTTAAATAATATTCATATTCCTTTTTAAAATTCTCATCTCGTTTTATTTTATAGTACGCTGATTCCAGTTGTAATAAGGGCTCCATCAAAGTTTCAGGAACAAATCTTCCCCCAAACTCACCAAAATAACCCCTTTCATCAGGAAGTTTTTCTGTCCTCATAATTGAAATCCCTCACCTTTCTCATAAATTTTGATATTTTTAAAAGGTCCTTCTTACCTACTTCATACTCCACACCACTTGAAAGATCTATACCAAATGGTCTTAACTTAAGAACATCATAAACATTTTCTTCTCTAATACCACCTGCTATAATCGTTTTTGAGTTTATAACCCTTTTAGCCCTACTTAGAAACTCCTCAAAAGATAAAGTAGAATTTTTACTCCTGTCCAAAAGAACATATGAAAACTGAGAAAAATATTTAACTTTTTCATCCCAATCTTCATATAAATCTATGTTTATTGCCTTTATAAGAAAATAATCCTTAAACTTTTTCATAAACTCCAAACTCTCATCTCCATGAAACTGGATACCATCTAAGGAAATAATATCAAGAACTTTTTTGATTTCTTCTTCTCTCTGATTCATAAAAACCCCAATTTTCATAATTTTTAATCTATTAAGATGAGGAGAGAGCTTCTTAAGCTTTTCAAAAGATATAAATCTTGGTGACCATGGAACAAAAACCAAACCAATAGCCGAAACCCCTTCTATTTCACAATGTAATGCAGTAATAATATCAGTTATTCCACAGATTTTAATCCACATCCCTCAAATAGCTCCTTTATTTTTTCCTTAGGATTTTCCGATGTTACAATACTTTCTCCTACAAGCACAGCTCTAACTCCATGCTCGTACAAAATTTTAATATCCTCTTTATCTTTGATGCCACTTGCACTAATAACTAAAATATCCTTAGGAATGTATGACAAAAGTCTTATGGTATTTTTAATGTCAACCTTAAAACTGCTAAGATCTCTATTATTTATCATCACTATTCGAGGGTTTAACTTTAAAACCTTTTCTAAATCTCTTTCATCATAGATTTCTATAATAGGTTCCATATCAAGCTTTATAATAAGCCTATATAAAGATTCCAGTTCTTCTTCCATTAATATTCTTGCAATAAGTAAGATAGCATCAGCTCCTAATAACCTACCTTCATATATTTGCTCTGGAATAAGAATAAAATCTTTTTGAAGTAGAGGTTTTTTAGTAATATTTCTTGCCAGTTGAAGATTAACAAGGGAAGCAGAGAAACTTTCTGCAGTAAGAATAGATATTGCTGAAATTTCCTCTGACATATCATAAATTCTTAAGATCTCAGAAATACTTAGCGACAAAAGTGTACCCTTTACAGGGGAAGATGGTTTTACTTCTGCTATTATATTAAATCTATTTTTCCCAAGAGTATTAAAAAAATAATCCTTTTCTTTATATGGAAAAGAGGTTGGTATTTTATAGATCCTGTTATATATTATCTTTCTTTTGTCCTCTACCAGCTTATCTAATATATTCATTCATTACCCCTCCTTAGCCTCTCTAAATACTCATAAGTTTTACCAGAAAGAATATGGTTCTTTACTTTATCAAACCCTTCTTTAACACTATCAACCTTTCCTAAAACCCAAAGGGCAAAGGCAGAATTTAAGGCAACAATATCAGTTTGAGCTTCCGTTCCTTTCCCCTTAAAAATATTTTCCAAAATCTTAGCATTTTCTTCTGCAGTACCACCTAAGAAATCTTCAAATTTATACCTTTTTAAACCGATATCCTCAGGAGTAAAGTCAAAATAATCTATTTTATTACCTTTTACATAAGCCATAACTGTAGTTCCACAAAGAGAAATTTCATCTATTCCATCATCTTTCCCATGGTAGAATAAAACATTCTCTCTTCCTAAAATAGATGCCGCCTCTGCCATTTTTTTCATTAAATTCTCAGAATATACTCCTATTATCTGACCTTGTAATTTTGCTGGATTAAGCATAGGACCTGCCATATTAAAAATTGTTCCAACCCCCAACTCTCTTCTTACTTTTACTGCCTTTCCTACAACAGGATGGAAATAAGGGGCAAAAATTATACCAAGATTGTTAGTCTCAATACTTTTAGCAATCTCCTCAGGATTATCACTACACTTAAAACCTAAAACTTCAATAACATCAATACTTCCTGACTTACTGGACATGGCCCTATTACCATGCTTTGCTACTTTTATTCCCATACTTGCTAAAACAAATGCTACCGCAGTAGAGATATTAAAAGTATTAGACTTATCCCCTCCTGTACCACACACATCAATTGCAGGAGAAACATTTGGTATTTTTTTTGCTTTCTCAAACAGTCCATAAACAAAACCTGCAAGCTCTTCTGGATCTTCTCCTTTAACCCTTAATCCCAATAAGAATGCACCCAGTTGTGCTTCTGTAATCTCTCCCATATCCAAAATCTCAACCACATTTTTTGCTTCCTCAAACTTCAAATTTTTGCCCTCAGATATCTTTTTAATATATTCTTTCATAATCATTACAAAACACCCCCTATTTTAAGAAAATTTCTAATTATATCCTTTCCAGATGGAGTAAATATGGACTCTGGATGAAATTGAAGACCATAAACTGGATTATCTTTATATTGAATTCCCATAATTAATTTATCCAAAGTCCATGAAATTACTTTTAAATCATAATGTAAGGTATCTATATCCACTACTAAAGAGTGATATCTGGTAGCTTGGAATGGATTCTCTATGCCATCAAAGATGGGATTTCTATCATGATAAATAAGAGAAACTTTTCCATGCATAGGAATAGGAGCTCTAATAACTTTTGTGCCAAAAGCTGATGCTATAGCCTGATGACCTAAACATATACCAAGAATGGGTAATTTATCTTTAAATTCTTTAACCACAGAAATACTTATACCTGCATTTTCAGGCACAGATGGACCTGGTGATATAACTATTGCTTTAGGTTTTAAGCCATATATATCATCTAAAGATATATGATCATTCCTATAAACTAAAACATCTGTATACTCTGCTAAATATTGATAAAGATTATAAGTAAAGGAATCATAATTATCTATTAACAAAATCATAACCCAACTCCCCCACCATCTTTATGGCTTCGAATAATGCTTTTGCCTTATTTATACATTCCTCATATTCCCGTTTCTTTATAGAGTCATAAACAATACCAGCACCAGTTTGTAAATAAAGGTTTTTTCCGTCCAAAAAGAAGGTTCTTATAGTAATACATGTATCTAAATTTCCATTCAACGATAAGTAACCAACACCTCCTGCATAGGGTCCTCTTCTATATTTTTCAAGTTCTTCTATAATCTCCATTGCTCTAACCTTAGGGGCTCCAGATACTGTCCCTGCAGGAAAGGAAGCTCTTAATACTTCAAGAGGATGGATTCCTTCTTTTACTTTACACGATACAGTACTAACAAGATGCATTACATGAGAGTATTTCTCTATTTTCATCACATTTTCTGCCCTCACTGTTCCTATTTCAGCCACTCTTCCAAGATCATTTCTTGCTAAATCAAGAAGCATAGTATGTTCTGCCCTTTCTTTTTCATCATTCAATAGCTCTTCTTCCAAATTTATATCTTCTTCTTCTGTTTCTCCCCTTCTACGGGTTCCAGCAATAGGTCTTATCTCAGCCCTGTCCCCCTCTACCTTCACCAAAGCCTCTGGAGAAGAGCCAATAAGATACCTATCTTTAAATTTCAAATAAAACATATAAGGAGAAGGATTTATCAACCTTAAAGCTCTATATAAAAGATAGGGATCTCCTTCATACTCGGTATAGAATCTCTGAGAATAAACAACTTGAAAGATTTCACCGGCCTTAATATATTCAATTGCCTTCTCTACGTTGCTTTCATATTCTTCTTGAGAAGTTAAAGCTTCAATAGAAAACTCCTTTTTATAAGCTGATACTCTTTGAGGTTCTTTTTTAAATAGTTCCTTTATTTGAGCTAATCTTTCATTAATTCTCTCTTTTAAGATAGGGTTTTCAATTTCTTCTTCCGGAACAACAAAAATTACACTGATTTTCCTTTTCAAATGATCAAAAACAACAAGAAAATCTACCACTTGAAACTCAGCAATAGGAAAGTTTAAATTATCCAAAGTTAATTCAGGAATTTTTTCCCATTGTCTTACAATATCGTAACTAAAATAACCTACAATACCTCCAATAAATCTTGGAAGTTCCTTTTTATTTCTTACATTTAAAACAGGAAACTTTTGGGCAAGATAATTAATAATGTCATAATTTACATTCTTATCAAAACTCAAAATCTCCTTAGGTCCCCAGCTCATAAAAGAATATCTACCAATTCTTTCTCCTCCTTCTGCACTCTCAAGAAGAAAAAGATATTCTTCTCCTCTTATCTTAGAGAGAAGACTGGAAGGAGTCTCATAATCTCCAGGAAAATCAAAAACCAAAGGGACATAAGTCTCTGTCATAATTTTCTCCATATCCCTTCACCTCCTTTTTACAAAACTCAAAAGCATATAAATAAAAAACCCTCTCGCCCTTAAAGGGCGAGAGGGTTTGCTCTCGCGGTGCCACCTTTCTTGAGCATCATTGCCCATCTCCTTTTCGGGTACGGGAGCACACCATTGACTCCGATACCCTTTGCCCTGATAACGGTGGCAATTCCGGCATAGCTTACTCGGGAAGATCTAATCTCTTCCCTTTCAGTATGCAGCTCCCAGGCCCATTCACTCCCTGCGCTGATAGCCGGCTTCCACCTTACCCGGCCTCTCTGAATCCCGCTTGGGAGTTACTCCTCCTGTTCACAGCCTTTATAGGACAACTTTATTTAATTTTGGATGAAATTATACAACAAAAACAGAAATTTTTCAAATTAACCGTAAAGTTTAAATTTTCCTAATATTTTTTTCTCTCTATTACTCCTCCACATAATACAAAATCATCTTTATAACAAACCAATATCTGTCCAGGAGTAATAGCCCATTGGGGTTCATCAAAAACCACAAAAACTTCCTTTTCTGAGATAATATGAAGAGTAGCTGACGATGGTTTCATATTATATCTTATCATAGCATCTACTCTAATCTCTTTCTCTTCAGGAATAAATGATGGATAATTAACATTTATAGCATAAACTTCTCTTCTATAAATTTTCTCTTTTTCTGCCACAAACACATCCCCACTCTTTGTATCTATATCTTTTACATATACAGGCTTACCTAATGCTACCTTTAAACCTCTTCTTTGACCTATAGTAAAGGAAAAAATACCATCATGATATCCCACTATTTTTCCATCTTCTGTAACAATTTTCCCTGATTTCTCCTTTACATACTGCTTTAAAAATTTTCTATAATCTTTATCAGGTAGAAAACAAATTTCTTGACTTTCTCCCTTTTCTGCTACTATTAACCCATTCTCACGAGCAATTCTACGTACTTCCTCTTTTGTTAAATCACCCAAAGGAAAAAGAGCTTTTGATATCTGCTCTTGGGTTAAAAAACTTAAAAAATAAGATTGATCCTTTTTCATATCTTTTGCCCTTTTTAATAAAAAAACATTTCTTAATGGATCCCATACTTTCCTTACATAATGACCTGTTGCTAAATACTCAGCACCTAACTCTTGAGCCTTTTTTAGTAAAAGATCGAACTTTATTAATCTATTACAAAATACACATGGATTTGGAGTGTAACCATTTATATAAGAATCAATAAAATATTTAATTATCCTTTCTTCAAACTCTTTTTTAAGATTTATTACAAAATGAGGTATACCAAGACTATGAGCAACCCTCATAGCATCATTAATAGAACTCCACGAACAGCAAGCCTCATATCTTTCATGAGGTGTCAAGGCTATATTCATAGTTAATCCAATAACTTCATAACCCTCTTTTTTTAGCAAGAGAGCTGTAACAGAGCTATCAACTCCTCCGCTCATACCTACTGCAACTCTGATTTTTTCACTCATAAACAACCCTTAACAAATAAATATTAAATACTATCTCCATTTTCTAAAAATATTTATTTTTTTCTTGACAAATTTTTCAATCCATTATATTTTATAAAAAATTTATGAATTTTGAAGAGATAAAATAAAAAGATGAAAATCGGAAGACCACAATTAATAGACGAGGTTAATAAAGGACAAATTCTAAAACTCTTAAGAGAAGAGGGACCTATTTCTCGCGCAGAAATAGCTCGTAGGCTTGGTCTCAGTCGTCCTACTGTTTCTACTCACATAAGAGAGCTTATTAAAGAAGGATTAGTATATGAAATAGGTAAAGGAAAAAGTAATAAGGGTAGAAAAGGTATTTTATTAAAATATAATGCTAAATATGGATATTTTTTAGCAGGAGACATTGAAGGATCTATAATGAGATTTGCAATATCAGATCTTTGTGGAGAAATCCTTCATGAAAAAGTATTATCCTTAAATGAACTCAGAGAAAAGAATATGATGCAACCCGAAAAGCTTGTAGAAATAATGAGAACCTTTGTTAATGAAAATAAAATAAACCCTGAGAATATTAAAGTTATTTCTATAGGAATAGCAGGTATAATTGAGGAAGGAAAACTGATTTTTGCTCCAAATCTTCCAGAATGGAGCCATGCCCCTATAAAATCTCTTATAGAAACAGGATTTCCTGGGGCTTCTATAATAATGGAAAATGATGTAAACATGGCTGTTATGGGAGAATTTTGGAAAGGAGCAGGAAAAGGCCATAAAAATATTGTATATATGAATTTAAGTACAGGAATTGGCGCAGGCATCATAATAGATGAAAAATTATATGAAGGAGCAAATAAATTTGCAGGAGAAATTGCATATATGGTTTTAGATAATCATCATGATAAATATCCAGGAGTAGAATATACACCATTAGGAGCCTTAGAATGGGTGGTTTCAGGGATAAAAATAATAGAAAAAGCAAAATCTATAAACCCTAAATATAATCTTATAGAAAAAATCTTTGAGGATTATAATAAGGTATATGAAATCACCGAGCTAATTAACAAAGTAAGCGAATACTTAGCAAAAGCAGTAGTCAATATTGTAAGTGTATTAGACCCAGAAGTTATAATTGTAGGGGGGATTGTAGGAAAATTTTTAAACATACTAATGTCAAAAATGCAACCTGTAATTGAATATTACTTACCAATTCCAGTGAAAATTATACCTTCCGCTTTGTACCCAAAAACCGTAATTTATGGAGCTATATATAAAGCCATAAATCACTATCATACAAAACCTGTTATTGTATAGTTAAATCTCGATTAGCTTTTTAGCTTTATTAAGTTGATCTTTTAAATCTCTTAAAGAGTCTAAATATCCAAAAGTTGGTTTTTCAATCTTAATATTATATATTGTTAAAGATTGTGGATTATGTTCATGTCCACAGATAACAAAATCAGCCTTATTTTTTAAAATAACTTCTCCCAAACGCTCACTTCCCAAATAAGCAGAAAAGAAATTTTTAATCATAATTAATTCCTTAAAAGGAATCGTATGGGTTATTACTATCTTACTAAAATTTTCAACCTTATAGAAATCTTTTTCCAATTCTTCTATAAAAAGCTTACAAACCTCTATATTACTTAGATCATTCCCATTAATATCAGTAAAATTTACCAGTTTCCAAAAAGTTTCCCTCCATTTTAAACTACCAAATACACCTTTATCATAATCTTCCTTTGGATAATTGCTATTTCCAAAAGTGTAATCATACCAACCTAAGGTACCCAAAAATGCCCATTTGCCAGTAACAAAAGGATTTCTGGGAAGGAAATGAATATCAAAATCTTCACAAATATTAGGAAGTATGTAATAATATTTATCGGTACTGCTTATTTCTCCTTCTTTCCATACATCATGATTTCCAGGAACAAAAATAATATTAATGTTAGTATAAGAAAATTCCTCAAAAAATAACTTTACTTCCCATATCTTAGAAGATATATCCCCTGCAATAATCAAAATATCTGGATTATCAATTAATAGATAATCCCTGATTTTTCTTATAATTTCTCTCTCTTCCTGTAAATTTAAACCATTTCTAAGTCTAATATAATCTAAATGAAGATCTGAAATAGCAAGAATTCTCATTTAATGATCTTTAGAAATTTAAAGAAATGAAATAAATTCAAAATAAATTTAACCACAGGATCAAGAAAAGAATAAACAAGAGAATCCTTCAAAATAAGAATTTTATAATCATTAGGCAAAAAATTTATTAATAATGCATAAACAATAATTATAATTCCACCACCTAAAACAACCCTTAAAAGGAAATTAGGTAACACTAAAAGGAAATAACTAAAAACAAAGGTCAAAATGAAACTTACAATGTTAGCTGGAAGATGAATAGTGATCTTAATATATTTCATATAAAGAGGAGTAAGAAAAGAAGAAAAATAAAAAGCAATAATTAAAGAAATTAAAAGCACTATTTTATTAGAAAATATGTCTTTTAAACCCTTAATAGCCAAGCCTAAAATTGTAATAGCACATATTAAATCAAAGATCATACCCCTACTCCTCAAAAGTTATCATTACTCTCAAACTTTTACCACTCAATCCTACTTCTATTGCTTTATGAATTTCAGATAGAGGAAACTTATGAGAAACTACTTTAGAAACATTTATTCTTCCATCTTCTATTAAGCGCAATGCCCTACTATTTGTGAAAGGATTAACAAAAGACCCCATGATAGTTAATTCTCGATAATAAATATCAAAAGGAGAGATATTAATCAAATCATCCTTGGGAGAAACACCAAAAATAAGTACTTTTCCTCCTCTTCTTACACTATCAATTGTCAACAATACCGTTTCCTTTTTTCCCACAGCTTCAATACCCACATCCACTCCTCTACCATTCGTTAACTCTTTAATAACAGAAGAAACTTCTTCCGAGGGACTTAAAACATAAGAAGCTCCAAGTTCCTTAGCTATCTCTCTCTTTCCTTCATCTATCTCAACCACAATAACTGAACTTGCACCATAAAAATATGATAACTGAAGAAGGATCAAACCCAAAGCTCCTGCTCCCACTATAAGAACTGTATCTCCCAAATGAATACCTATTCTTTCAATCCCATGTAATGCACATGCAACTGGTTCCATCATAGCTCCTTCTATAGGAGAAATTTCTGAGAAAGGATATGCTTGTTTAAATGGAACTTTGCAATACTCAGCAAAGCCACCATCCATATCAACTCCTATAGCTCTCAAATTTTCACATAAATGTATTTCCCCTCTTCTACAAAAATAACAATGTCCACAAGTAATATTAGGGTCAACAGCCACCAAGTCTCCCTCTTTTATCCCTAATACATTCTTTCCTACTTTGACCACTCTTCCAGCAAATTCATGCCCTCTTACAATATTATCCTTTGCATATCCTCTACCAGCAAATATATGTAAATCAGTACCACATATTCCTGATGCAAGCACCTTAATCAATATCTCATCATCATTAATTAGAGGTTCTGGTTTATCTATTAACTTTATTTGCCCCTTTTCCCATACAGCAGAAAGCATATTAGAACCTCCCAAAATAAACATTTTAGTTTTTATTTTACAATATAAAATCTATGTGGTAAAATTTTTTAAACGTAAACTTATTTTATTTTTACTGTTCCTCCTAAAACTAATAATAAAAATCCATAATTAAAGGAGGGTAAAAGATGAAGTACAGAAAAATGAGAAAAATTGATGTAACTGTTTCCTCATTAGGTTTCGGTGCTATGAGACTTCCCACTTTAGGTAGTGATTCTCAAATAGATGAACCAAAAGCTATAGAAATGATTAGATATGCCATCGACCATGGAGTAAATTATGTAGATACCGCATATGGTTATCATGGCGGCCAGAGTGAAATATTAGTTGGAAAAGCCTTAAAAGATGGATATAGAGATAAAACATATCTTGCCACTAAACTACCTGTTTGGTTTGTTAACAAAAAAGAAGACATGGACCGACTTTTGAACGAACAATTAAAAAAATTAGATACAGATCATATAGATTTCTATTTACTACATGCACTAAATAAAGAAAGCTGGCAAAAAGTCTACAATCTTGGTGTTCTCGAATGGGGAGAAAGAATGAAAGAAAAAGGTTTAATAAGATTTTTTGGCTTTTCTTTCCATGATGATTTAGACACTTTCAAAAAGATTATTGATGCTTATGACTGGGATTTTTGCCAAATTCAATATAACTATATGGATGTAGATTATCAGGCAGGAAGAGAAGGACTTTTATATGCCTATAATAAAGGAATAAATGTAGTAATAATGGAACCTTTAAGAGGAGGTAGATTAGCAAGACCTCCTAAGGATGTCATGGATTTGATAAATAGCTATAAAATAAAAAGAAGCCCTGTAGAATGGGCTCTACTTTGGCTATGGAATCATAAAGAAATATCTACTGTACTTTCAGGCATGAGCACCTTAGAGCAAGTTAAAGAGAATATTGAAATTGCAGATAAGGCTGAAGTTGGTATCCTATCTCAAGAAGAGTTAGAATTTGTAGAAAAACTAAGACTTGCATTTCTTGGTAGAAAAGCCATTGATTGTACTCAATGTGGTTATTGTATGCCATGTCCTTATGGAGTAAATATTCCAAGAAACTTTTTCCTATATAATGAAGGTATCAGGTATGATGACTGGGGAGCTCCTCGTTGGGAATATAATTATTCCATGAGAGAAGAGGAAAGAGCAAGCAATTGTCAAGAATGCGGTATATGCGAAACAAAATGTCCTCAACAATTACCTATAAGAGAACTCCTTAAGAAAGTACATGAGGCGTTAGCCCAAAAATAAAGGGGAAAGGGTTATCCTTTCCCCTATTTTTCTTTAAAGGCTGAAGGACATATATCTTTTAAGATACATTCTTCACATTTTGGATTTTTAGCTTTACATACGTTTCTTCCATGATGTATTAAAAGATAGGAAAAATTAGCCCATTCATCTCTTGGTACAATCTTCATCAAATCCTGTTCCAATTTATCTCTATTTTTCTCTTCACTAAGATCCAATCTTTTTGAAAGTCTTGCCACATGAGTATCTATCACAATTCCCTCATTTTTACCATAACCTGCTGAGAGAACCACATTAGCAGTTTTTCTCGCCACACCAGGAAGTTTTAATAATTCCTCCATAGTATCAGGAACTTTTCCACCATATTCCTCTACTATAATTTGGGCACAACTTTTTATAAATTTTGCCTTATTTCTATAATAATTTATGGATTTTATGTCTTGTTCCAACTCCTCCAAAGGGACCTTCACATAATCTTCAGGAGACTTATATTTTTTAAATAAATTTTCAGTAACCATATTAACTCTCTCATCAGTTGTTTGTGCAGAAAGAATTGTTGCAACTAAAAGTTCCCATGGGTTAGAAAATTTTAGTGCTATTTTGGGCTCATAAATTCCTCTAAGTCTATTAAGTAATTCCTTTACTCTTTCTTTCCTGTTCATAATATAAAATCACCTCCAAAAATAAATAGCTATTAAAGTTTATCATAAACTTGTATAATCAATTAACGAACTATAAAAGTGAAAGGAGGTTTAAGAGTGGATATAAAAAATATACTCAAAAATCTATCAAATCTGGATGGTCCTTCAGGTTATGAACATAAAGTAATAGAGTATATAAAAAGTGAGGTAGAAAAAATCCCAAATACCACAAGTTACATTGATAATCAAGGAAATCTTATCGTAAAAAGAGGAGGAAAAGGCAAAAAAATAGCCCTTTTTGCTCACACTGATGAAATAGGGTTTGTAATAACTAAAAAAGAATTTAACAATTATTTCAGATTTCATACCTTTGGAGGAATAGATCCTAAGGTTGTAATTTCTCAAAGACTGAGAATACATACTAAAAATGGTATAGCTTATGGTGTGGTAGGAATGTTAGAACCTCATCTACAAACGGAAGAGATAAGACAAAGAGTTTTAACTTTTGATGATTTATTTATAGATGTAGTAGAAAATTCAGAATATGTATCTATTGGAGATTTAGCTACTTTTTCATCGGAGGCTTTTGAATTAAATGAAAAGTATATAGCAGGAAAAGCTTTAGACAATAGAGCAAGTTGTACCTCTTTAATTTATACTTTACATCTTTTAAACCAATATGTGGTAGAAAATGAGGTATATTTTGTCTTTTCTGTAAGAGAGGAAGATGGAACTTCAGGGGCTTCTACTTCTGCATATCATATTAATCCTGATCTTGCTATAGTATTAGATGTAACTCATGGAGACATATATAGACCAGGATATCCCAAAATTGAAACAGGTAAAGGTCCGGTATTAGATATTGGGCCTATGGTTGATTACAAATATTTTGAAAAAGTCAAAAATATCGCTGAAAAAATATCAGTGAACTACCAAATAGAACCAAATGGAGAACACAGTCATACCGACACAGACAAAATCCAAATCACAAGAGAAGGCATTCCAACTTTACTTATCTCCATACCCTTAAGATACATGCATACGCCCTATGAAGTAGTAAATATAAGAGATATAGAAGAAACAGCAAGACTTCTAAGTTATTTCATAGCTATTGGAGGTGAATAAACATGCTTTTAAAAGAACTCTCTGATCTTTGCGGTGTTTCGGGTTTTGAACAAGAGGTAAGAAATTTTATTAAGGAAAAAATAAAAGATAAAGTAGATGACATAAAAGAGGATAAATTAGGAAACTTAATCGCATTTAAAAAAGGGAAAAATAATAAAAAGCTAATATTATCAGCCCATATGGATGAGGTAGGATTTATCGTAAGTAATATAGAGGAAGACGGAAAAATTAGTATCATTCCTCTCGGATCCATAGATCCAAGAGTTGTTCTCGGTAAAAAAGTGGTAATTGGAGAGAAAAAAGTACCTGGAATTATAGGCTCAAAACCAGTCCATCTTATGACAGGTTATGAAGGTGTTTCCTCTTTTGAAAATATAAAAGTTGACATCGGAGTTTCCAAAAAACAAGAAGCAGAAAATAAAGTAAAAATTGGCGATTTCGTTAGTTTTGCTCCTAATGCCATGCTACATAAAGATTGGATATCTGGAAAGGCATTGGATGATAGAGGAGGGTGTTCCATACTTATAGATCTCATAGAAACTAATATAGAACCCTTCTATAATACATATTTTACCTTTGTTATCCAAGAAGAGACAGGACTAAGAGGATCAGGAGTAGCTGCAAGTCAGATAGACCCAGATTATGCCATAGTTATTGAAACTACTACGTCAGGTGATAATCCAGAATTTCCTGAGGCAAGAAGATCAAGCGAACTTGGCAAAGGACCTGTGATTACACCAGCACATAGAGGATATGTAAATAATGAAAAACTTTTTAATTTTGCTATTAAAGTAGCTCAAGAAAATAATATTCCTTACCAAATAAAAAGAAGAACCGTTGGAGGTACCGACGCTGCAAGAATTGCCATAACCACTGGTACTCCCTCTTTAGTTATCTCCATTCCATCTCGTTATATTCATTCCCCAATGTGTGTGGTAAACCTTCAAGATTATCAAAATACTTTTAAACTCTTATCCAATATTATTACAAAGGAGGTAAAGTAATGAAGGAGCTAATTAAAAAACTTACCACTACCCCTTCTCCCAGTGGAAGAGAAGAAAAGATAAAACAGACCATATTAGAAGAATTACAAGGATATATCGATGGATATAAAATAGATAAATTAGGAAATCTTATTGTATGGAAAAAAGGTAAAAAAGAAGGGAAAATTCTTTTGGATGCTCATATGGATGAAATAGGAGTCTTAGCCACTTATATAGATGAAAAGGGATTTATAAGAATTGAACCTATTGGAGGTATATCCCCTTATAATCTTTTAGGAAGCAGTATTCAATTTCCTGAGATAGAAGGATTTGTAGGAGTAGAAGGAGAAACCTCAGAAGAAATGGCTAAAAATATTAAAAACCTTGATTTTGATAAGATATTTATAGATATTGGAGCAAAAAGTAAAGAAGAAGCTGAAAGATTAGTCCCTCCTGGCACTTTTGGAGTTTATTCTTCCTCTTTTAGAGACCTTGGAGACCGTATAGTTTCAAAAGCTATGGATGATCGCATTGGTTGTGCTATTATTATTGAGGTATTTAAGAGATCAACTCCCATCTATGATTTATATGGAAGTTTTTCGGTACAAGAAGAAGTTGGCCTCGTTGGTGCAAGTGTAGTAGCCTTTGATATACAACCAGACGTTGCTATAGCTGTAGATGTAACAGCTCATTCTGATACCCCAAAAGGATTAAAAAGAATATCTTTAGAACTTGGTAAAGGTCCTGCTATAAAGATAAAAGATAGCGCATCCATAAGTGATAGAAGACTTGTAGAAAAATTAAAGTATTTAGCAGAAAAAAATCAAATACCTTATCAAATTGAAATACTTCTAAGAGGAGGTACAAATGCTGCTGTCCTTCAAAGGACAAAAGCAGGAATTATAGCAGGAACGTTGTCTATTCCAACAAGATATGTACACTCACCCCATGAAATGGTAGATATATTGGATGTAGAAAATGCTGTAAACTTACTTAAAATTTTTGTAGAATCAGAGGAATCTATAAACTTATAAAATAAAAGGGGGGAATTATGATAAATTTCCCCCCTTTTAATACTATTAACAAAAATAAAAATTATGCTTAAAATATTATCATGAATGTGGGGAAGAGGATTAGAGAATTAAGGAAAAAGAAAAACCTTAAATTAGAAGACTTGGCTCAAAAGACAGGTCTATCCCTATCTTATATATCCTTAGTAGAAAGAGGCCTAAAAAATCCATCACTAAAAGCTTTAGAAAAAATTGCAAAAGCCTTTAATGTACCCACATCTTATCTCTTTTCAGGTGAAACTGAAGAAACCTTAGAAACTTTTCTTAGAGCTAACACCTCCTTAGATGAAGAAGAAAGAAAAATGATAATTCAGCTAATAAAATCATTAGAAAGTAGGAAAAATGTACGAGGATCTGACTAAGGAAATCTTAGCTTATTTCTTTATAAAGAAGCCACCTGTAAAACCTGACGTAATTGCCTATGGTTTAGGTTTCAATATAACATTTACAAAAGTTCCAACCCCCAAAATATCTGGAATAATTTATAACAAAGAAATAGTAATAAATTCATCCGATCCTATAGTAAGACAGAGATTTTCCTTAGCTCACGAGTTAGGACACTATTTCCTTCATGATCAATCATCTTCCTTTCACAAATTTGATAAAGAGTATATAAGAAAAGAACAAGAAGCAGATTTATTTGCTGCATCTCTTCTAATGCCCCTATTTATGTTAGAGAATTATTTATATCTTCCGGTAGAGGAGATAGCCAAGATATTTATTGTCTCAAGAAAAGCAGTAGAATTAAGATTAAAAGTCATAACAAGTTAATTTAATCTTTATTTTCCAATTATTTAAAACTTCTTTAAAGATATCTTGACAAATTTAACATTACCTTAATATACTATTTTTGTTATTAACACGTGTAAAGTTTTTTTATTTAAAATAATTAACACGTGTTATAATGAGGTGATAAAAAAAGATCACATTAAAGAAACAAAACATAATGATTCTTCAGTCTCTAAAAATTTAAACTAAAAGGGGGAATAAAGTTATGAAAAAGTTATTTTGGTTTTGTATCTTTACATTTCTAATATTTACTTTTTCATATGCTCAAGAAGTTACTTTCTATGGATATAGTGAAATAGGATTCCATAGCGAATTTCTCAAGGATTCAAATGGAAATTATAGCAATACATTAGGTCCTGTAAATCTTGATTATTGGAATACCTATTTTAAAGTAAAAGCAGAACCATCAAGTTTTCTTGAAAGCTTTTTTGAGCTCAAAATGTATCCAAATTTTAGTAATTTATTTGGTCCAGGAATTGTAGAAGTACAAAAAGCTCATTTAACTGCAAAAAGTTCATTATTTAATCTTAGAGTTTATTATAAAGAAGATGCAACACCTTTTGATGATCCACTTCTTCTAATCTAAATAAATCTGGAGATCTTCCTGGATCTTCTTGGATATGGGGAAATGGAATTGAATTAACAGGAAAAGCTTTTGATACAAATTTCTTAGCTGGAATTAATTCTTCTGATCAAATATCTTATTTAAGATTAAAAAGAAATTTTGCTCCTCTTCTTGTAGGTTTCACAGCTATGGGAACAAATTGGGGACAAGCTAATCAAGGAAAGAGTCTTTTTGGGGTAGATGTTACTGGAAAAGTTGGACCTGTAGATATTAAAGCTGAAGGAATATATGGAAAATGCGTATGGGGACCTAATCCTACTGATTCAGAAGGTGGATTTGTTCTTTTTGCTGATTTCATTTCTCAAATTAATCCTATGATAAAGATCTATGGAACAGCCAAAAAGGTAGATTTAGGATATATCCATCAATTTGATTGGTTTAAAACAGATCAAACTCAATTGATTCCAGGAACAAGCGGATCAGCAGGTACTTATCTAAAACTTGGAACAGTAATCACACCTATTTCCAATCTTTCAATTGAACCTATAATTGAGCTAACAAATAGGGAGGACATAACAGAAAAAACTACTAAATTAACAGGGATTATTACCTATAATCCTGTAAAACAAGTCTCATTAAAAGGTACCCTTGTAAATACTAATGTAAATGACACTAATTCTACCAGTATAACTGGTGAAGTAACAGTCACTCCTTCCTCTCTACTTACTGTTTATGGAAAAGTATATTATCCTTTTAATAATAAACCTTCAATATATGGAAATACTACAATTAATCCAATAACAGAACTTACTTTCTATGGTGCTTTATCATCAGATCTTAGTTCCAATACTACTTGGATATATCTAAAACCAAGCTATAAATTATCAAAAGATGTAACATTATCAGGTATTTATCAATACATAAAGATAGGAGATACAGAGACCCATACTACCTATTACGTAAGCTTAGGTTTCAACAATGCTACATTATATTTTGGAAATGCTCCATCAGAAGAGGGAGCAACCTGTGATTTTGTAAAACAAATCGGAGCAAGAATTTCCTTTGATTTCTAAAATTGAAAATAAAAAGGTGGGGGAGCTTGCTCTCCCCTACCTTATAAAGGGGGTATAAAGATGAAAAGATATCTTATTTTAGTATTCTTAATTCTTCTTTCCTCTACTCTTTTTGGGGAATCTGTAAAATATCCATTAGTTTTCAATGACCCTGTAAATGATGATAAAGGACCTGGAACATATGTATATCCAACAGATGCTGTATTTAAACCTGGAAGTTTTGATTTAACAAAAGTCGTAATTGATGCGGATAATGAAAATGTTTACTTTAAAATTTCTTTTAGAGTTCCCATTGAAAATCCATGGGGAAGCCCTCTTGGTCTTTCTATCCAAACTATTCATATTTATATTGATAAAGATGGAAAAGAAAATTCAGGTTTTAGAGATTTTATCCCAGGAGTAAGAGCCCAAACCACTCCCAAAAGTGCTTGGGATATAGCTATATTGGTAGAGGGCTGGCCTACCGAATTAAAAGCTTCTGTAAAATCTTCAGCACCTGAAATGTATAAAGCCTGTATATTTCCGGCAAAGGGTGTAAGTGTAGAAGGAAATACCATTATAATTCCTGTACCTAAAAAGAGTTTAGGCGGAGATTTTGAGAAAGGTTGGGGTTTTCAAGTTTTAATCCTTGGCCAAGAAGGTTTTCCAACTCAAGATCCTGTATCATGCAGAATTAGAGAAGTATTATCTTCACCACAACAATGGAGATTTGGTGGTGGTGATGATTTCTATGGAGATCCAAATATTATTGATATGTTAGATTATGAAGGGATAAATCAATATGAAGTATTAAGCAAATATAAAAGTGATGCAAAATATGAGAAAAACGTATATGCACAAATACCCTTCATATATGTGAAATAATTAGGAGGGAAATTGTCTATGAGAAAACTGTATTTAATCTTTTTATGTTTAATACTTTTTATTAGCATAGGATTCTCTGAAAATGTAACACAAATACCAGTAAACCCATATATATCTAATGTAAAAAAAGTGGAAAAGCCATTATATTTAGCCATAATATGGCATAATCATCAACCTTTATATTATGATCCAGTTGAGAATATAAATATAATGCCATGGGTCAGAATGCATGCGATAAAAGATTATTATGATATGGCATATATACTAAAAAATTATCCTCAGATTAAAGCTAATTTCAATATGGTTCCCTCCCTCATATATCAATTAGATCTATATGCCAATAAAGGCTTAAAAGACAAATACTTAATTCTTACGGAGAAACCTGCTGATGAACTAACTCCAGAAGATAAGGACTTTATTTTGAGAAGATTCTTTGATGTAAATTGGGATAGAATAATAAAAAGGTTCCCAAGATACTGGGAACTCCTAAATAAAAGAGGACAGTCTATAGACGATAATGTTATTTCAAAAGCAATTCAAAGCTTTACAGTTCAAGATTTCAGAGATCTTCAAGTTTGGTTTAATTTGGCATGGTTTGATCCTGATTTTCAAACATATGACAAAGACCTATCAAGATTAATACAAAAGGGAAAAGACTTTTCGGAAGAAGACAAAAAAATAGTAATTAATAAGCAATACCAAATAATGTCTGAAATCATGAAGTTATATTCAGAATTACAAAAAAACAAACAGATAGAAGTTGCTACCACACCATTCTTCCATCCTATAATGCCTCTATTATATAACATTAAATCCGCAAAAGAGGCAGTACAAGATATTAAGATACCAGATTTAAATATCAGTTATCCAGAGGATGTAGATGCCCAATTAAAAATGGCAGTAAATTATTATAAGAAATACTTCAAAGACAATCCAAAAGGTTTGTGGCCCTCTGAAGGTTCTGTAAGCCAAGAGATCATTCCTTCCGTAGTAAATAATGGCTTTCAATGGATGGCAAGTGATGAGGATGTTTTAGCAAAGTCCTTAGGTGTACCTATTACAAGAGATTCTAAGGGTAACGTCACAAATCCAGATGTTCTTTATAAACCATATATCGTAGAAGAACAAGGCAAAAAACTATATATGGTATTTAGAGATAAAAATTTATCAGACAAAATTGGATTTGTCTATAGTGGAATGAAGGGTACTAACGCTGCAAAAGACTTTATAAATTATTTGGAGAATATTTATGAAAAGACAAAAGATAAAGAAGGACCATACTTAGTAACAGTAATCTTAGATGGAGAAAATTGTTGGGAATATTACGAAAATGATGGAAAAGAGTTTTTAAATTCACTGTATAAATTATTATCCGATAATCCTTATATTGAGACCGTAAGAATATCAGACTTTTTAAACAAATTCCCACCTAAAGATAAAATCAAAAGATTACATGCTGGATCTTGGATTGATGGTACTTTCCTAACTTGGATAGGAGAAAATGAAGAAAATAAAGCATGGGAACTATTAGATAAGACCAGAACAAACCTAATATATGAAACAGTTAAACAAAAAAAGACAATATCACCAATTCTAAATCCAGATAACTTAAAATCAGATTTAGAAAAAGCATGGTTTGAATTATATGCAGCAGAAGGAAGCGATTGGTTCTGGTGGTATGGAGATGATCAGGATTCCACCAATGATATTGCTTTTGATGAGTTATTCAGAAAACATTTAATAAACATATACAAATTGATTAAGAAAGAAATTCCACCAGATTTATATTTACCTATAGTAAAGATAGGAGAAGAAAAACCCATTCAAAGCTTACAAAGAAAATTTACCCCAAAGATTGATGGAAAAATAGAACCCCAAGATGAATGGAAAGATTCTGCTATATACAATGTAAAAATTGGAACAGGTACATTTACAAAACCAGGTAAATTCTTAGAAAGATTATACTTAGGCTTAGACAATGATGCTCTCTATTTATTGATTGAAAGTAAAGAAAATCTAAAAAACCTTCTTGGAAAACCTTATTATTTAGGCATTTACTTCTCCAATCCATACATAAAAGAAATAAATGTTTATCCAAGAAATTCAGATAAAAGCTTAGGTTATGGTATAGGTTATGAAATATTAATAGATTTATCACAAATAAAAGATCTTGGAGAAATAGAAACATCTCTAAATCAAGCCTTAGGTAATAATCAATGGAAAGAAATATCAAAAATCAAAGGAGGAATATCTGAGAAGTATGTGGAAATAGGAATACCATTCAAGTCTATGAAGTTACAAGGCAGAGATCAAGTTGCAATCAATGTAATCTTTGGTTCAGATAAGCCAGAAGATATAGTTCCTTATTATATTCCCATTTATATAACAGTACCAGAAGCAAAATTAGACGTAGTTTATTTCTCAATCGATGATCCCCAAGGAGATGATTACGGTTGGGGAAGTATAGTTTATCCTACTGCTCCAGTATTTAAACCTGGAGTTTTTGACATAATACATGTTGAGATGGGAAAAAGTAAAGAAGATATAGTATTCAGGATAAAAATCAGAGGAGATCTTGAAAATCCATGGGGTTCACCTACAGGGATTTCTGTGCAAACACTTGATATTTATATTAATGATGGAAAAGATGGTCCGTACTATTATCAAGCATTACCTGGGAGACAAGCTAATATATCTGAAGGATGGAATAAAGCTATTTGGGCAGAAGGATGGATTCAAGAATTAATAATACCTGTTTTAAACGAAAAGGGAAAAGTAGAATTAAAGGAAATTAAAGGAGTGGTACAAGTAACAGCAGATCCTACAGAAAGAACTATAATAATTTCAGTACCAGAAAAATATTTAGGTACTGTAGATCCAAATTGGAAGATACTCATAATAATGTGCGGACAAGAAGGGTATCCAAGGCCGGGAAGTTGGAGAGTAAGAGAAGTGGAAGAAACAGCAAAACAATGGAGATTTGGTGGTGGTGATGATTTCTATGGAGATCCAAATATTATTGATATGATAGTTCCTCCTGGAATAAAACAAGAAGATATATTGTCTAAATGGAAAAGCAGTGATGAGGAAGAAGAAAACGTATATGTAGATCTACCCTTGATCCCTCTTAGGGTTTTAATGCATCAATAATAAGAAGGAGGGGTATTGTTCCCCTCCTTCTTACCAATTTATCCTCTTTTTACATCTTCACAAAAAAAACAATTAGATATAAAATTATTTTTTGTTATGGTTGGTAAGCCTCTTTTTAGGCATATTAAAAAAATATTATTGAAACATAAATGGAAGTATATATCAGGAGCATTTTTCTTGCTTCTTACAGATATTTTCCAATTGATCTCTCCTAAACTTTTAGGTTGGGGTATAGATTATCTTAATAAGGGATCTTTATCTCTCAGAGATCTATTTTTAATATTTTTGGCCTTAATTATTTTTGCGATACTTACAGCTTTCTTTAGATATCTTTGGAGGATGCAAATTATTGCTACTTCTCGTCATATAGAAGCCCAAATAAGAGAAAAATACTTTACCCATCTTCAAACTTTATCATTAAATTACTTTAACTATCATAAAACTGGGGAACTTATGGCTCTTGCCACTAATGATCTCGGAGCTGTAAGAGAAATGTTTGCTTTTGGTATTGTTATGCTCCTTGATACAATCTTTTTAGGTATTCTTTCTATTTTTTTCCTTATAAGTATAAGCCCTAAACTCACATTATATACAGCTATTCCTTTACCAATAATTACCTTAACCATATCTATATTTGGAAAAATAACCCACAAAAGATTTAAATTAGTGCAAGAAAGCTTTGCTAATCTAACGGATAAAACTGAAGAAACTATAGCAGGTATAAGGGTTGTAAGAGCTTATGTACAGGAAGAAAAAGAATCGGAGAATTTTTTAGTAAAAGCAAGAGATTTATTAAATAAAAATATAAATCTTGTTAAAGCATGGGGATTTATGTTTCCTACTATAGAACTATTAGCTAATCTATCTATGCTTCTTGTATTCTTCTTTGGAGGATTGGAAGTTATAAAAGGAAATATCACTCTTGGTGATTTTATTGCCTTCAATTCATATTTAGGCCTTTTGATATGGCCTATGAATGCCTTAGGATGGGTTATAAACAATTTCCAAAGAGGAAAAGCATCCTTAGAAAGAATAAATGAAGTACTTGATGAAATACCTGAAATAAGAGAACCTAAAAACGCAATTAAAAAAGAAAAGTTAAACGGAGAAATCATATTTAAGAATGTATTCTTTAAATATCCATCAAGTAAAAATTGGCAACTTGAGGATATAAATATAGAAATAAAACCTGGAAAATTCCTTGGTATCACAGGTCCTGTAGGTTCAGGGAAAACTACCTTAGTAAGTCTCATACCAAGACTTTTTGATATACAAAAAGGAGAGATTTTAATAGATAACATTCCTATTAAAAATCTTTCCTTATATTTTCTTAGAAAAAATATTGGATTTGTACCCCAAGATAGCTTCTTATTTTCAGACACTATCGCTAATAATATAAGATTTGGCAATCCTAATCTATCAGATAATGAGATTAAAGAACTAATAAGAATTGTTGCATTAGAAGAAGATCTAAAAGATTTTCCAGACGGCATATATACAGTAGTAGGAGAAAGAGGTGTTACGTTATCCGGAGGCCAAAAACAAAGAGTTGCAATTGCGAGAGCTTTAGCTATTAATCCCCCTATTTTAATCTTGGATGATGCATTATCTGCTGTGGATGCAAATACAGAAAAACAGATTTTAGGTAACCTATTGGAAATAAGAAAAGATAAAAGTTTTATAGTTATAGCTCAAAGGTTATCAGTTATCCAAGAAGCAGACGAAATAATAGTATTAAAAGAAGGTAGAATTACAGAAAGAGGAGATCACAATAAATTAATGAGACTTGGTGGATATTATGCAAAGCTTTATGAGCAACAACAATTAGAATCTAAACTGGAGAGGGAAATAAATGAATCAGTTTTATGAAGAAGAAATATTAGGAAAAGCATATGATTCAAGAATAATGAAAAGATTATTAAAATATGCTAAGCCTTACTTTCGTTACCTACTCTTTGCCCTACTTCTTATCATAATCATAACCATTTTAAAACTCATAAACCCATATATTATAAAAACTGCAATAGACAAAAACATAAATCCCTTTGAGGTTATAAAAGTTGAAAATAAAGAGATAAGAGTATATTACATTGAGGATAATTTAGCCAAAACTCTACTTAAAAAATATCCTTCTCTTATCAAATCTTTAAATGGGAAATACTATATTTCCCTTGAAGACATACAAAAGATTGATATTAAGGACAGATTATCATTAAGGTGGAAAAATATCTTAAATTTACAAAAAGCAGCTCTATTATATCTTCTTATTATATTTATGATTTTCTTCCTAACATATATACAAGTATATGTTTTAAATTTAACGTCTCAAAAAATAATATATGACCTAAGAAAAGAACTATTCCAGCATATATTAAAACTTCCCATGAGAATTTTTGACAGAAATCCTGTAGGAAGATTAGTAACAAGGGTAACTAATGATACTGAAACCCTTCAACAGATGTACAACTCTGTAATAACAAGTCTTGTGGTAGATATATTCTTGCTTACTGGACTTTCTATTGTAATGTTAACTTTAAATTGGAAATTAGCTATTATATGTCTAATATCCCTTCCCATAGTAGGTTATATCAGTTTTCTATTTAAAAAATACGCAAGAGAAGCTTATAGAGCTTTTAGGATAAGACTTGCAAGATTAAATGCCTATTTAGCGGAACATATAAGCGGTATGAGAGTAACCCAACTTTTTGCGAGAGAAAAAGAGAATGAAAAAGAATTCAGAGAAATTAATAATCTACTTTTACAAGCAACTCTAAGAAATGTTTTTGTAAACGCCATATTTAGACCTATAGTTAGTGCCTTAGGAAGCTTTGTCTCCGCCTTCCTTATATTCTTTGGTGGACTACAAATAATGGGAAATCAAATGAGTTTTGGGACTTTATTTTTATTCATATCTTATCTTGGTAGCTTTTTCCAACCCATTCAAGATTTAGCAGAAAAATACGATATAATGCAAGATGCTATGGCTTCTGCAGAGAGAATTTTTTTACTTCTTGACGAACCTGAACATATTACAGAAACACCTAAGATTACTGTTCTAAAAGATATAAAAGGAAAGATAGAATTTAAAAATGTTTGGTTTGCTTATGATAATGAATGGGTTTTAAAAGATTTATCCTTTACTATAGAACCGGGAGAAAAAGTAGCTTTTGTAGGACATACAGGAGCAGGAAAAACTTCAATTATAAATCTACTTACAAGGTTTTATAATATTCAAAAAGGAGAAATTCTTATAGATGATATTAACATAAAAGATATAGATCCAAAAGAATTAAGAAAACATATTGGCATAGTCCTTCAAGATGTACACCTCTTCGCTACTAATATTTTACAGAACATAAGATTAAATAGAGATGATATCCCTGAAGAAAAAGTCATAGAAGCAGCAAAACTGGTTAATGCAGATAAGTTTATAAGAGAACTTCCGCAAGGATATTATACTCCTGTTCAAGAAAGAGGCGCCACATTATCTTCTGGACAAAGACAATTAATAGCCTTTGCAAGAGCATTGGTATTTGATCCAAAAATATTGATTTTAGATGAAGCAACAGCCAACATAGACACAGAAACCGAAAAGTTAATCCAAGATGCAATAGAAAAACTTATAAAAGGAAGAACCAGTATAATCATCGCCCATAGATTATCAACTATAAAAAATGTGGATACTATTTATGTAATGCATAAAGGAAAAATTGTAGAGAAAGGAAGTCATCAAGAACTCATAAAGAAAAAGGGACTCTATTATCATCTTTACAAACTTCAAAGTTTAAATTATGCTAACATTTAGGTATTAATAAATAGAAAAATTTTTAAATTATTTTAAAGGGGTCTTGGCCATATATGAAAAAAGTAATCAGTTTGGGTATGATTTTTCTAAGTATATCTACTGTTTTTTCTCAAGTTATCGATCCTTATTTATTAAAAGATATATCCCTTGGAGAAAATAGTGTAAATTATTTTATAATTCATGAGAATTTTTTAATCTATAACATAAAGGATCAATTAGTAATTTTAGATCTTAAAAGCTTTAATGAGAATAAAATAAGTGTGAGATCAAAAAATGCAGGAGATTTTAACACAATTATCAAAGAATTTAAAATAATAGCTCCTAAAACCATTGCTGTTGTAAACAATGAACCTTATGCTCTAATTTATAACTTTGGAAAAAATACATATACAGAGCTTCCATACAATCTAGAAAGTAATATAAAAATAAATAACAATTTTTGGTTTTCTATTTCTCAAAATATACAAAATATTTCCTTTTCAAACACTGGGAAATATATATTAGAAAAGAGATTTTTAGAAACTTTCCTTCTTGGCTTCATACCTACAGAAAACCATTTTGAATACCATTTATTAAGCTATCCCTCACTAAAAGAATTAATCCTCTTTTCAACTCAAGATGATTTAGAAGAATCTCTGAATTTCTCACCTAAAGATAACTTCTTAATATTAACAAACTACTATAACCCAATAGACAACAAAAACGATGATGTTTATGGGGTAATTCTAATTGACCTTAAAAATATGAAAGCTATACCTTTATTTAAAGATGAGAAAATAATAAGTTACGATATTTCAAAAAATGATGATTTATTAGCAGTTTCTTTTGAAAAAAATATAACTAAAGTTATAGACCTTAAAACTCTATCAGAAGTTTTCTCTTATCCTATGGGGGGAAATGTTAAATTTACAGAAAAAAGTGACTTTCTTATTATTGAAGGAACAAGAATCTCCACCCTTATAGATATAAAAACAAAGGAGGTAATAAACACCTATTTAGGAAATAATTTATATCTTTCTCCTAATGAGGAGTTTTTAGCATATACTACAATTAATAATCCTTTCTCTTTAGTAAAAGAAATTCAATTGATCTATAGAAGATCAGGTATTCAGAAAAAAATAAAACTCAAAAGTGAATATTTCTTAGAACATATGAAATTCTCCAAAGACGAAAAATTCCTCATCCTTTTGCTATCTGGAAAGGATGGTTATAATATTAAAATTTATAAAATACAAGAATAATTATTTTAAAATTCTTGTAATAATCTTAACATCTCCCTATCTAACTTATGTCCATACCAATCCTCATATTCCACATCTTCTCTTTCAGAGTCAAGAATTCCAAAAGGTCCTTTAAAGTTCCAAAGAGCATAGCCAATATCTCTTTCTTTTAATATTTCCAAAAGATCTCTCATCCAAGAAAGTACAACCTTATGTGGAGTATATTTAAAGGCTCCCATCTCTCCACAATGAACACCTACACCCTTATCTATCAAACTTGCCCACCTATCATAATGTTTTTCAAGCTTACCCCTATCCCAATATTCTCCATAATGCCAAGCTCCAGGCCACTTAGGCTCAGGCCAGTTTTCCCCTCCTACCCAACTTGCTTTATAATGAGTAAGCCCCATAGGCAAATATCCTCTACAACTTTGTACAACTTTAAGATCACTCAACTCAGGCAAAGGCTCATTCCCATAGGAGACACCATCTATAATAATCAGTCTTTCATTATCAATCTTTCTTATGAAATCTAAAGTCTTCCTTATTACCCTCTCATGATCAGCCCTTGTCATAATTTCATCTGATACGTGAGGTGGTTCATTAATCAGGTTAAAACTCAAATCTTTTGAAGATATACCTTTATATCTTTTTGCAAAATATCCCCAATGGTAACAAAAAGCATTTAAAGCTTCTTCATCTTTCCATAAATTAAATTTTTCTTTTAATTCCTGATTAACACTATAACCTGGACCACGATGAAAATTCAAACATACGTGTATATGGTATTTTTGCCCCCAAGAAATTACTTTGTCTATTTTTTCAAAAAATTCTTCCTTTATATCATAAACATCATCATCTTTTATCCAGAATCTATAATTTAGAGGAATTCTTACAAAATCAAATCCCCAATCAGATATCCATTTAAAATCCTCTTCTTCAAAATCTTTATAATGGTAATATGAAAACAAATTAGGTAAATTAAAGCCTCTCCATCTTGGAATTACATTTTTACCCACATTTACCTCCTAAAGATTTGCTTCAGGAATTAAAGCTTTTAATAAAGGAATTCTCCATTCATCTTTTTCAGGATCATAAACTCCGAAACCAGAGAAAAATTCCCAATATGCCCAAGCTATTCCTCTCTTTTCTGCAGATCTTGCCACAAAATCTGTCCATCTCGCCCTTGATTCCATATCTGCTTTTGAGTATGCTCCAAATTCCCCCATATAAAGATGTATATTTCCATGCTCTTTAGACCATTTGACTGCCATATCAAGTTCCTTTTCTATCATTTGCTTTTCTTCATCTGTTCCTAACCATTTAACCCCCACAGGTAAATTTATTTTTACCCATCCTGCTCCCTGATGTGTAAAATTAAATGGATTATAATAATGAAAAGTTACTATAATATTTTTGTCATTTTCAGGAATAATTAATCTATCAAGATTATAAAGGCTATTCCAATTATCAGGTCCTACCACAATTTTTCTATCAGGGTTCGTTTCTCTAATAATCTCTATGGCTTCCTTTAAAAATTGGTTCCATAAATCACTAACCAGATTATAAGTGGGTTCATTCAACAATTCAAAATATAAATTTTCTGGATAATTCTTATAATGTTCTGATATTTGCTTCCATATAGATAAAAATCTATCCTTTTCCTTCAGTGGATCTTGCATTATCTCATCATAATGATGGATATTAATAATTATATAAAGCCCGTTATTAAAAGCTTGCTCTATAAGATGATCAACCCTATCAAAAATCTTCTTCTCTATATCATAGGGAGAGTCCTTTTTAGTATATACACTCCATTTTATTGGAAGTCTTACATGGTCAAAACCCACATCTTTTACTAATTTAAAATATTCATCCTTTATAATATGCCCACCCCATGCACCTTCAAATGGTGCTTCTAACGCATCTCCAAAATTTATACCTCGTCTTATGGGAATTTTCATAATGATTTTTCCTCCTAAAAATTATTTATTTTATTTTTGTATCTGGAATTAATGCTTTTAAAAGCTCTATCCTCCACATCTTATTTAACCCATCATATACTCCAAAACCTGCAGAGGCAAAATCCCAATATGCCCAAGCTATTCCTCTCTTTTCTGCAGATCTTGCCACAAAATCTGTCCATCTCGCCCTTGATTCCATATCTGCCCTATAATATGCCCCAAACTCTCCCATCCATAATGGTACATTCCCATTTCTCTTTGCCCACTCAACAGTAAAATCAAGCTCCCTTTCTATCAGTTTCTTTTCTTGATCTGAACCAGTCCACTTGACACCTACTGGAAGCTGAGGCTGTACCCAATCTGCTCCTTGATGGGTAAAATTGAAAGGATTATAGTAATGAAAACTTACTACAAGATTTTGGTCTTCAGGAAGTTTTAAAAAGGAAATAGTGCTATAATTTGCCCAATTTGCTGTATCTACCACAATCTTTCTCCCAGGATTTGTCTTCCTAATTATCTTTATTGCTTCAGTCAAATATTCGTTCCAAATCTGAGGGGTAAGATTTGTATTTGGTTCGTTCAAAAGCTCAAACCATAAAGTATCTGGATAATTTTTATAATGCTCAGCTATCTGATCCCATAATGCAAGAAATCTATCTTTGTGTTTTTCAGGATTTTGCATTATTTCGTCATAGTTATGGATATTTATTATTACATATAATTTATTTTTAAAAGCAAGATCAATCACCTGATCTACTCTATTAAATATATAATCCCTTATAGTATATGGTGGTTCGTATCCCGCATGTCCATTCCATCTAATTGGAATTCTTACATGATCAAAACCTGCCTTTTTAACCAAATCAAAATATTCATCCTTTACATATACTCCCCATGAACCCTCAAAAGGAGCTTCAAGACCAGTAAGATTAACTCCTCTCCTTATGGGCAATTTAGCTTGAGAATAAACATCTTTAAAAGAAAAGGAGAGGACAAATAGGCAGATTAAAGAGAAAAGTAATATTCTTTTCATTAATAATCACTCTCCTTCCCCTAATAACTCTATTTTTATTGCCAAATCTCTTTCAAAATCGATAATAGGAATTATATTTTCGGATAAATTTAATTCCCTAATTTTTTCACCCCTATATGTGTCATAGTAGATTACTTTAATTGGAGGTTTTAATAATAATTCAATACTTCCTAAGAATTTAGAACTTTCCATATTAGGAATACCCTTCTTATATTGATAAGCCTCTTTCATATCATAAAACCATAAAAGTATATATTTCTTACCTTGAAGTCCTATAACCTTAATCTCTATATTATTAATATTTAATTTATAATTTGTTAACCTTTCAAATTTTCCATCTAAAAAATTTATATCCTTAACAAAATCAGCTAAAGCCCTATAATGAAAATAAAGATTATTAGGATGAATATGATTATCCCACCACCAAGACATGGCAGTACCAGAAGCACCAGATAAAACAGTAGTCCAAATAGCATTATGTATAGCATATCCATAAGGATCTATCAAAGGATCATTTCCACCAGCATCCAATCCAAATTCTCCTACAAGATGAGGTTTTTTATATTTCTCTTTATAAGCTATAAGAGATAATAGGGCATCAATATATCTATTACTTTGATAAATATGAGTTTGTACAAAGTTTAGTTCAGAAATACTGTCAATTTCAGGTTTTCCAGGAGAGTAAGCAAAACTTGTAGTTATTAAATGTTTCCATGGATCAATACTATTAAGGTATTTAGCCATGTCTTCATGCCACTTTTTAACTTCACCTATTACAAAAGCAGTTGGAGAAATTATATCTACCTCATTCCAAAATTCCCAGGCAAAAACATTAGTACTATAACCATACCTTGCTACTATATATCTCAGCTTATTTTTATAATATTTAAGCATCTCACTATTAGTCCAAAAATCTCTGGGTTCTTTCAATGGTCCTCCATTTTTTTCATTATGAGGCGTATATTCCCAATATGGATATGCTCCTTCTCTCTGATATCTAAGTTCGTTGTAACTGTCAAAACAAAACATTATGTACATATTTAATTTTTCCGCTAAATTTAATACATAATCAAGTTTCCAGGCATTTTTAAGATCATATTCTTTAACCGATTTTCTCTCCAAAGCAAAAGTAGCCCATGAAGGTCCAAGCCATACTCGAAAATAATTTCCACCATTTTCAGCATATTTAGGAAGCCACTCATCATAATCATAAGTACCCTTAGTACCTGCCCAACAAATGTTTGCACCGATAGGTAAAAATTGTCTTCCATTATCAAACTTAAAATATCGCCAATCCTTTTCACTAACCCTTATATATCCAGGATTTTCGGAGTCTTTTACATATATGGTATATTTATCTGATGAAACTTCTTTCCCAGTCCTATCTTTAACTCTCACATAAAAAGTATAGGAACCTACTGCTAATGGAGAAAATCTTATTTTAAAATATGGATCTCCTACTGGAATTAACTCTTCATGGTCTGTTTTTAGCTCTCTTTTATATTCTTGATAAAAAAATCCTGGAATTTTATATTGATTCCCTTTCTGATCTACAAAAATCCCTTCCACATCTATTTCTTGTGGATCAAAAGGGTTTAAATACGATCCTTGTAGAAAAATAGATAATTCAAATAAATCATATTTTCCAATTTCCTTTTTCGGAATATCTATCTTTAACAAGCTCAAAGGTCTGCTATCTTTGTATTCCGATTCATAAATTCCTAAATAAGCTCCTGTATTACTTTCCTTCATACATCCACCAATAATTAACATTATTGACAAAAATAATAACAATATAAGCCTTTTCATTAAATTTTTTATCCCCCTCTCACCCCATTTAACCTATACTAAATGACAAGCCACAAAATGACCTGGTGAAACCTCTCTAAAGGCAGGCTCTTGCTTTCTACATGTCTCCATCACATATTCACATCTACTTTGGAATCTACAACCTTGTGGTAAATCTATAGGAGAAGGCACTTCTCCCTTTAACGCTGAAAATCTTCTTTGTCTTTCTCCATCCCTTGGCATCTTAGGTACAGAAGCAAGGAGAGCTCTTGTATATGGATGTAATGGATTTGTATATAATTCTTCCTTTGGTGCCATCTCTACTATAGCACCAAGGTACATAACAGCAACCTTATCAGAAAGGTATCTTACCACTGCCAAGTCGTGGGATATGAAAAGATAAGATATCTTAAATCTTCTTTTTAGTTCATAAAGTAGGGAAACAATTTGAGCTTGTATAGATACATCCAAGGAAGAAACAGGCTCATCTGCAACAATGAATTTAGGATTCAAAGCAAGAGCTCTTGCAATTCCTACTCTTTGCTGTTGACCTCCAGAAAATTCATAAGGAAAAGCATCTATTACCTCTCTACCTAAACCTACTATATCAAGAAGTTCCTCTACTGCTCTTCTTCTTTCTTCCCTTGTTCCTATGTTGTGAATTATTAATGGATCTTCAATATTTTGTCCAATAGTCATCATAGGATTTAATGAAGCCAAAGGATCTTGGAAAATTATCTGCATAAATCTTCTCTTTTGCCTTAACTCTTCCCCTTTAAGCTTTCTCAAATCAACTCCATCAAAAATTATCTCTCCAGCATCTGGTTCAATCAATCTAAGTATAGATCTTCCTAAGGTAGATTTTCCAGAACCACTTTCTCCTACAAGACCTAATGTTTCTCCCTGTTCTAAAGAAAAAGATACATTATCTACTGCTTTCAAAAACTTCTTTTTAACAGGAAAATACTTTCTTAAATTTTTAACAGATAAAAGTTCAGGCATTGAATTTTCCTCCCTTCACTAAATGACATGCTACAAAATGTCCATCTTCTACTTCCTTATATTCTGGCTCTACTTCTCTACATATATCTTGGGCATATGAACATCTTGGATGGAACCTACAACCAGATGGTGGATTCACAAGGCTTGGTGGGTTTCCAGGAATAGGCCTTAATGTACCCTCTTTTGCATTTATATCAAGGGTTGATGAAATCAAACCTTGAGAATATGGATGTAATGGATTTCTAATAAATTTCTCAGCAGATGCATACTCTGCTATCTTTCCTGCATACATAACCATTATTGTATCAGCAAAATTCATAGCCAATGTTATATCGTGGGTAATAAATATTACACTGGTTTTAAATTCTTCCTTCATGTCGGAAAGAAGATTCAATATTTGGGCCCTTACTGTAACATCTAAAGCTGTTGTAGGCTCATCAGCTATAACAAGCTTAGGATTACATGCAAGGGCTATTGCAATCATAACCCTTTGTCTCATTCCACCTGAAAATTGGAATGGATAATCCCAAACTCTTGTCTTGTATTCAGGAATTCCTACAAGTCTTAAAAGTTCAATAGCCCTCTCTCTTGCCTCTTTATCAGACATTAATCTATGCCATAAAATAGGTTCCATAATCTGGATACCCACTCTCATTATTGGATTTAAACTGGTCATTGGATCTTGGAAAACTATAGAAATATCTTTACCTCTTACTTGTCTCAATTCTTCTTTATTTAATTTCAACAAATCCTTGCCATCAAAAATAGCCTCTCCATCTACTATTCTTCCATTTCTTTTAATAAGTCTCAAAAGAGAAAGAACAGAAACAGTTTTACCAGAACCACTTTCACCCACAATTGCAAGGGTCTCACCATAATTTACCTTATAACTTATACCATCAACCGCTTTTACAACTCCGTCATATCTATCAAAATAAGTTTTTAAATTATTAACTATTAATAGTTCTGCCATAGTTTTATACCTCACTCCTTGGATTTAATGCATCTCTTAAACCATCGCCTACATATGTAAAGGCAAGAAGGGTAAGAGCAAAAGTAAGTACTGGGAAAACAACCATATGAGGAAATCCCATAATATAACCAATTCCAGCTCCAATCATATTACCCCAAGAAGGCATTGGTGGTCTTACTCCCATACCAATTAAAGCAAGTCCTGCCTCTATCCATATTCCATTTGGAATACCAAAAGCCAAACTTACAATAATTGGTCCTAACATATTAGGAAGTATATATTTTCTAATAATATATGATTCTTTAGCACCTAAAGCTCTTGCTGCTTCAACAAATTCTGCATGTTTTAAATACATAACCATACCTCTTATTAAACGAGCCATTCCTGCCCATCCTGTAAGTCCTACAGCAACAAGTATTGTAAAAAGACCTCTACCCATAACAGTAACTAAAATAACATTAAAAAGGAAAGTAGGAAATGCATACATTATATCTGTTATTCTCATAAGCAATGTATCTACCAAACCACCTCTATATCCTGCAATAGAGCCAATAATTACTCCAATAATAAGTACCACTATTTGGGAACCAAAACCTACTAAAAGAGCATTTCTCATAGCATATAAATTTCTACTAAACATATCTCTTCCAAGATCATCAGTTCCCCACCAAAATTTAGCACTTGGCTTTTCAAAAGTATGGGCATAGTGGGGTTCATCATATGGATAGGGTGCAATCCATGGTGTAAATATGGAGACAATTATTATTATGATAATATAAATCAATCCAGCAACCGCCATTTTATTCCTTTTAAATCTTCTCCAAGCAGAACTCCAATAGCTTGTTCTCTTAACCTTTCTATTTATTGCAACTTCCATTTAGCAAAAACCTCCTTTTTCATTTGAGCCTTTTATTCATATTTAATTCTTGGATCAAGAAATGCATATATAATATCAACCAACAAATTCATTGACATAACAGAAAGAGAAAGTATAAAGGTGGATGTTACAAGTAATGGATAATCTCTCATAGATGCAGCATTTACAAAAAGCTGACCAAGACCAGGCACCCTGAACAGGTTTTCAATCCAAACAGTTCCTGTAAACAAAAAGGCAAGCTGAGGACCAATAATAGTAACAATAGGAATCAAAGAATTTCTTAAGGCATGTCTCATAATTACCGCTCTATCAGTTCCACCTTTTGCATAAGCTGTCCTTACATAATCCTGATTAAGGACATCTAAAAGGCTTGATCTCATAAATCTTGCAATCACTGCCATTGGACCTAAACCAACAGCTATTACAGGCATAATCATTTGTTTAGGAGATTCCCATCCTGATGAAGGAAGCCACCTTAACCACACACTAAAAACAAGCACCATTATTACTCCAATCAAGTAAGCTGGAATTATACTTCCAAGCATAGAGAAGAACATGGAAATATAATCAATCCATGTATTTCTTTTAAGAGCAGCAATAATTCCAAGAGGAATTCCGATAAGTACAGCAAGAGCCATAGATAAAATTGCAAGAGTAAAAGTTACTGGGAATCTCCTTGCAATCTGAACCTCAATAGGCTCATTAGGGTTTGAAAAAGAAGGACCAAACTTAAATCTAAATGCATCTTTTAAATAATTCCAAATTTGCTTCCATAAAGGCACATTTAAACCGTACTTTTCTTCAAATCCTTTTATCAGAACTTGTAACTGCTCAGGAGTTAATGTTGCAACCTTACCTGCGCTTGCCTGGAACTGAGCAATATTAAAAAAATCACCAGGCGCGAGCCACATAAGAACGTATGTAATAATAATTACCACAACAATTGAGACAAAAATAGTAAAAAGCCTACGTATTATATACTTTATAAGCCCCATATTTTACCTCCTTTTAATAGCAATTTAAAAAAGGGGAGGGTATTATCCCTCCCCCTATTTTATCAAAATTTTAATCTATATTTAATCCTTGAGATTTAGATACTTAAAGTTGAAGAATCCAGGACCCCAAGAGAACTTATAGAGCATCAAACCTTCAAGCTTAGGATTCTGTACCCATTGAGCCTTTGCAAGATAAACAGGTACCATGTAATATCTATCTTGCATTAACTGTAAAGCATAATGGGCAATCTTAACTGCTTCACTGAATGGTCTATTAATAGCTCTAAATCTCCATCTATATGCTTCCTTACTCTCCTTAGAAAGGTTAAGATACCAGTTTTGGAATATTTCTTGCCCTGTAATTTCTCTTCCAGCAAGTCTCCAATAATTTGTCTTCTCCTCTTTTGTTTTTGCTGACTTCCATTTTTCATATAGTTCATCAAAACGCTCAAACCAAGTTGGTTTTCTTGCTATATCTTCTTTCCAAAGTTTTTCAGGTTCATTATCTACGATCGACTTCCAAGTTTCATATAAGGACTTCCTCTTCTCAAGAAGTGGCGCCCAATCTGCATCAGTTAATCCACCATCTTTTCTCAACCAAGCATCATTCTCTTGGTTAAGCTCATGGTATCTCTTTCTTGCAGAAGTTGGGAAGTCATAGAACCATACAGTGTGATCAGAGTTTTTGAAGAGAGCACCAATTTCTAAGTTATTCATAGGAGCACCTATTACAGTAAATCCTGCCTTAGCATCTGGTGAGAAGGATGGCCATACATAAGAGTTCCAATAAAGTCCAGACTCTACGTTTTCAATTATCACATTAATACCAAGATTCTTCTTCCATTGATCTACTATAAACTCTACTACAGGATCTCCACCACCAGTTATGTAGAATACAAGAGTCTTAAGGCCTTTTCCTCCTGGATATCCTGCCTCAGCAAGTAACTGTTGAGCCTTCTTTACATCAAATGGAATTGCCTTCATTTTGTCTCCTATTGGGTTGCCATCTGGCCAATATTTGGCAAGAGGCAATGCCCTACCACCAAGTACATCTTTACAAAGTTTTTCTCTATCTATTGCCATTGCAAGAGCTTGTCTTAACTTAAGATTGTCCATTATAGGATCAAATCCACGAGACCATTGATAACCATTCCAGAAGCAATCCATTACATCCTCATGAAATTCCTTTGAGAGTTTTGGATCTGCCATCACATATCTATACTCTGCCACGTTTCCTATCATTGCTGCATCAAGCTCTCCTGCCATGTATTGTTGGAGTCCAAGTCCTCCAAACTTTAATACTATCTTATCTACATTACCAGTTTCTCCCACATATTTGGGGTTTCTTACCAATGTCATATCTTTTCCAGGTGTCCATGATACTGGGATATATGGTCCATTCACAACTATCTTTCCAGGTCTCCACCAGTTCTGGGGATCTGCTTCTACTGTTTTTCTATGAATTGGTACCGCTTGTGCTACACAGAGCCACTCTTTCATATCGTATCTTGGTACATCAAGTCTAATCTCTAATGTATAATCATCAAGAGCTTTTACTCCAAGTTTATCTGGATCAACAGCACCACTTTTTACCGCCCAGAAATTTTCAAAAAATTGAAGTGGTCCTGCCCATGCAGGAAGATCTTGAATCTTTGGACTTGCATAATATTTGTAGGACCATTCAAAATCTTTTGCAGTTACTGGATCTCCATTGGACCATCTCTTATCTTTTCTTAATTTGAATGTCCATACTTTATAATCTTTTGATACTTTATAGCTTTGGGCAATAACAGGTACCACCTTTACTCCACCAAGCCCATTAGGATCTGGAGCATATCCAAATAGTCCTTCAAATATGGTACCTTGAGCTAATATATGTTGAGCTTGCCAGTAGTAAGGAATTAATCCTGGTGTATCCCAATAAGGTATACTAACCACTTTTTCTTTCTGTCCATTCACTATACCAGAAAGAAGAAGAACAGAAATCAAAACTAACAATACAATTAAACCCTTTTTGTTACGCATCTAATCACTCCTCCCCCGAAAAAGATTAAAGGTACATTAAAGAAAAACGTTTTGAGACTTTATATTTGCTTAGCCCTCACCTCCTTTGTTTATTGTGAATAATTTCAAAGATAATTTTATATCAGTTCAATTTTTTTTGTCAATAGAATTTTAAGAAAAAATTAAGAAAATAACATCATTTTAAAGATTTCTATCTGAAAAAAATTTTTTACTTTTATTTGCTATAATTATTGTAAAACTTGTATAATATCAAAAAAATATAAAAGTATAAAAGGGGTGAAGATTATTGAAAAAAGTAAAAATAAATATAAGAGATATAGCAAAACTTGCAAACGTATCAGTAGCAACAGTCTCAAGAGTTATTAATGGAAGTCCAAACGTCAGCGAAAAAACAAGAAAAAAAGTACTAAAAATTATTCAAGAATATGATTACCATCCTAGTGCCTTTGCCCAAAAATTATCAAAAGCAAGGACCCAAATTGTGTCTCTTATTATACCTTATGAAAGAGGATTTATTCTTTCAGATGCCTTCTTTCCACCTCTGATTAAAGGAATAACAGAAATATTAGATAGAAATGAATATAATATTATGTTATCAATGCTTGAAACCCCCCACATTCCAGAAAAATATATATCCTTATATAAACAGGGTGTAGTAGACGGTTATATATTAGCAAATGTTAAGAAAGATGATCCATTCCCTGAAATGCTACACAATGACAACATACCCTTTGTAAGTGTGGGTAAAGTTTCTCCAAAACTTAAAAAATATCCATATGTAGATACTGATAACGTGAAAGGAGCATACGACGCCACTATTTATTTCTTAGAAAAAGGTCATAAACGTATAGCCCTTCTCAAAGGAAATAATGCCTATAGCTTTATACAAGAAAGATATGAAGGGTACATTTTAGCTTTGAAAAAATATGGAGTTAAACCTGATCCAAAATTAATTATTGAAGAAAGCTTAACCATTGATGGTGGCTACAAAGCCATGAAGAAACTTTTAAAACTTGAAAACCCACCAAGCGCTGTATTAGCCTGTAGTGACTACATGGCAATAGGAGCTATAAATGCTGCTATAGAAGAAAATTGGGAAGTGCCAGATGACATATCTATTATTGGTTTTGATGATCTATATATTGATGCAAGAATAGACCCACCTCTTGCTTCCGTAAGACAGGAAATTGAAGAGATGGGTCGTGAATCAGCAAGACTTTTCTTACATATTCTTGATAATCCTAATGATTATGAACCCAAAATCATACCAGCTACTTTTATCTGGAGAAGGTCTGCTGGATAATATCAGATTATATCTTTTCCTTCCGAAATAATCTTTATATTACCTACTCCAGCCTTAATCCTTAAATGTATTATTTCTTTACTAACTTCCTTTCCTTGTTCTATATTCTTATCTACTGTTATGTTTCCAATCCCAGCTTCTGTTGTAAGATCTAAAACACTACCTTTTGGAATATATACACTTATATTACCTACTCCTCCTTCTACTTCTACATAACAGGATCTCTTAGGTAAATAAATTTTTAAATTGCCAACTCCCCCTTTTACTTTCAAATTATTTAGCTTAAAGTTTCTCATATCCAAGACACTATTCCCAACACCTGAATTAAATTCAAGATCTATATTGGTATTAGGGTTAATCTCTATATTTACTTCATCAAACTTACCTATTCTTTCAAAAAATAGAAGGTCCCTATCAAAATCCTCAAAACTGATATACAAATTCAAACTACCATTTATTTCCTCTTCTTTTACCTTATTAATCTTAAAATCAGAGTTAGAGTTTACATAAATCAGATCTTCTTTATTATCTTTCTCCAAACTTCCTAACCATATATTTCTGCTACCTAAAGTAATACTTAAACTGACAGATTTTAAATTCTCTCTAAAAGGATATCTCCATTCTCTATAAAAATTATGGCCTCTTCCCCTAAAGTATGGGCTACCATAAGGAGAGACAAAGATTATAAGTATAATTAAGCCAATAATTACCAAAGCTAAAATCCAACTAAACCATCTCTTTTCTCTTAATATTAAATCAAGTCCCCAAAAAATAAATATTAACGGCCAAAATCTAAGAAGATCTTTTAAATAGAAGCTGATTATTCCCATCTCCGATAATAACAATAATACCCCTATTAATATCAAAAAAATTCCCAATATGGACACTCTTTTCATGACTTTTCCCTCCTCTTATTTTTTGAACATTAATGAAAATCCTAAGATTATAAGAATTAAAGCTAAAACAATATTAAAAGATATGGTAAAAAAATTAAAAGTTTTTCCCAAAAAATAAACTCCTAAAACAAGAAGAAGCCATCCTAAAAATTCATTTTTATGAGTATACATGTCCCTTCTTTCCAATTCTTTATCTTCCTGTGCCCCTTCTTCATACCACGGAGCTTCTGGTATAACTATTGCACAAAGAAGATATAAAAGGAAGCTAAATGGTCCCATAATTAATATGGAAAATATAAAAATAAGTCTAATAATAACAGGATCTATATCCAAATACTCACCTATACCACCACATACACCAAGGAAAACTCTGTTCTTTTTGCTTCTATAAAGTCTCTTCATTTTTAAAACCCCCTTTCTTATAAATGCTGAATTGGTCCAGAAGGTGTTATATCATCCTGCTCTTTCTTATCAGTGATATCAGGTTCTTCAGGTATTATAAGAGCAGAAAGAAAATATATTACAATAAGGGAAAAATTTAAAGGAAACAAAAGGAAAATAAAAATAAGCCTTATTATTGTAGGATCAATATTAAAATACTCACCTATACCACCGCATACTCCAAGAATAATTCTATTTTTCCTACTTCTATATAATCTTTTTTCCATAAACTTGTCACCTCCTCTATATATAATTACGAAGATACCCTATGAAAAGTTGCATTTTTATCAAATTTAACAAAGTTTTAATAATAACTTAAAATACTTTTTTTAAAATGTAGAGCAAAAATAATAAAGGCGAGGTGATGGGTGTTGAATTACAAAAAAATACCAACTTTGGGTTTAGGTTTAGCCTTACTTATCCTTGGAAGTTATTTAAGTTTTTATCTACCCTTTACCTCCGTTCCTTTTACTCTTCAAGTATTATTTCTATTTTTAATAAGCCTTTTCTTTTCCCCTACAGAAACTTTATATATTGTTCTTGCTTACCTAATATTAGGAGGTTTAGGGATTCCTGTATTTGCTGGAGGAAGAGGAGGGCTAAATATACTTTTTGGAGCAACAGGAGGATATCTTTTTGGGTTCTTATTGGGAGGTATGACTATTTCTTTTTTAAAAAGATATTCAGAGATCTTAGCCCTTATCTCTGGTATTTTTATAATTTATCTATTAGGAAGTATATGGCTTTCTATTGCTATAAAAATACCATATACAAAAGCAATTTTAACAGGAGTGCTACCTTTTATACCCTATGACTTTTTAAAAAGTATAATAGCGTTAATATTATGGAACAAGTTAAAAACTTATATAAAATCAAACAGCTAATTTCGTTAATATCTCTTCTGGTATAAGATCAGATACTTTTATTTCAGCAAGAGCCATAACCTCATCTGCACCACCATAATATATCAAAAGCTCATCATCTAATCCTAAAACTTCATAAGAATCTTTGCTCTTTGGTACAACACCACAGGTAAATACCACATTAGGGACCCAACCAGTAGTTTCATATAGTTCTTCAGGTTGAAGAATAGGATCTGATGATCTATATAAAATTTTTTCTGGATCTTCAAGAGATGTTAGTATAACTCCTAAACCATAAGCTCTTTTTCCCATCCAATTTCCAACTCCATGATAAATATGAATCCACCCAAAGGGTGTTTTAAGAGGTGGAGCTCCTGCCCCAATCTTTATACTATCCCAAGTATTAGGAGAAGGCATTAAAAAGGTTCTACCAACCTTTATGCTTTTAGCTTTAAGCTCATCAGTATAAAGTATCTGCATATCAGGTGGTATTCTATGAATAAGAGCTACTTTCTTATCTAAAAGTTCTGGGAAAATTGTTACAAAATCATCCTCTTCTCTTTTACCGTTTGAAAATTCCTTATTTCTTTCATTTACCACATAAAGCACTGCATCTTTATCTTCTAAGTACTTAAATATTGGTCCATTCCTTACCCAAGCATTATTCCATTCTTCATAACTTTTGAAATTCTTCACCCCATCCAAAAAAGTATTTAAAGGTATTTTTGCCATAGCAAGCTGAACCACATCTCCATAAGCTGTATAGGTCATATATAACCAATCATCAATAAGGGTGATCCTTGGATCTTCTGTTCCTCCCACCTCTCTAATCATTCCAAAAGTTCTTTTTTGCCATTTTCTACGCAGTTCTGGTTTCTTCGGCATTTCATATTCTTCCTTAGGACCAAATATAGGATAGTCAAGTCTTCCCTCTTCTTTATAACCATCTTTTGACCACCATAATCCTATTCGAGACACACCATCTTCTCCTAAAGCTCTATAAAGGACATAAATAGTACCATTAATTCTAATAGCTCCAGCATTATAAACTAACTTTTCCCATTTTATTTTCTTTCTGTTTATATTTAAATAAACATTTGGTCTTGCCTTAAATAATGGATTATTCTGAAATCTAACAGCCTTTTTAGATGCTCTATATTGTGGTGGTTCCAATAGTTCTCTAAAGATAAACAAAAATTGACTACCAACAAGTTCTGGAGAATGGGCGTAGGCAAAAGCTCTTGAGGTACCAAGAATTATATATCTTAGGTTTTCATTTTCAAATAAAAGTTTTATTTTGTAAAAAAGATCTTCTTTATTTTTAAACCTTAAAACACCAGTAGAAAGCTCAGTTTTTGATATTCCCTTTATTTCTGTCCTTTCTTTACCATCAAATTTTATAGCTTCATTGTATAAGAAATTATTAAATATCTTGTATTTTATAATAAGAGGCGTCCCCCAACCTATAAATTTATAAACCTCAAAAGGTTCTACCTCATCTCCTCCATCCATAATAACTACCTCAGAAGCTCCCACAATTTGCAAATCATCATCCCATATTCCACCTAATATAACAGAATCCACATTAAGTCCATTTTTAGCAACAAATTTCTCAACCTTTAATTTTCTTTCATAAGTAGAAACCAAAACAACAATATAAAGATCTAACAAGCTTTTTACATCAGAAAGATAAAATAGGACATTCTCAAAGGAATAATCACCCATAACAAGAACTATCTTTTTATCTTGAGGAAACCCCAATTTTTCTCTTGAGACCTCCAAATTCTTTTTAAAAACAGGATAAGAAGGAAATTTTACCAAATATATATTTTTAGGCAAATATTCTTCCCAAAAAAAGGATATAATTCCATCCCATTTATGTCTCCATATAGGATGATCATGATTTTTAGGTGTCTTAGGATAATTTAAAAAGAGAGTTTTCCCTTTAACATTTCTAAGCTCTTCTAATAATATTCTCCATGGAATATGATCCTTAGGACTATCAATAATTAGGTATACCTTAGAATTAAAATCTCTAATCTTATAATTATACTCTATTTCTACATTAAAGCCCTCTTCTTTCCAATAATCAACTACTGGCGTTAAAAAATCATGAAACCCTAATAACGTTATTTTATCTCCCTTTCTTAATCCTTCCATCATAATGCCCTCAACTCCTCCATCAAATATTTCTCTAATTTATTTCTTTATTTCCAAAGGATTATATTAATAGAAACTATAAAAAAATCAAGATAAATAATTTCAGCAAGATTAATAAAAATTGGTTTGACATATATAAATTGAGATTCTAAAATATATTCAAGTTAAGCATTTTAATTATATCTCGAAAGGGGAATAAATTCATGAGAGAAAAAGCTTTGGCTATCCTTCTAATATTTATAGGTCTCCTTTTACTCCTGAGTAATTTTGGGATTCTTTCAGGAAATCTTTTTCTTTTAATCATTAGCACCATATTTCTATTTTCATATTATAGATTTAATAGAAACATAGGATTTCTTATTCCAGGATGTATCTTATTAAGCATAGCTTTATTCAATATCTTACAGTCCTTTTATAACATTAATCCTGTATATATCATTTCGTTTATAGGAGTAGGCTTTCTAATGATTTTCTTTATTCACTCATCTAAAAAAGAATCCTCTTATGCAGAAAAGTATTGGTCTATATATCCAGGAATTATTCTTACATCTTTTGGTATTATATTAGGCTTAATATCAAAATCTCCAGAATACATAAGATATTTATTCCCTATACTTCTTATAGTTATTGGAGCCTTACTACTTTTACGCTCTTTAAAATAATTAGGTTATCCCAATATTATATATTTCAAAAAGTAAACGCCAAAGAAAACAAGAGAAAAAGATGCCAAATACAATATAATCTTGTATAGTCTCTTCCAAAAAGGAAGAGATAAACCTTGTCCAATAAAGCCAATAAAAACATACCATACAAAATCAGAAAGAATATGACCTATATAAAAACTTAAAATTCCCAATATAAAAAAACTCCTTGCCTGTCCGAGAAAAGTTACTCCTAATGTAATCCACCATATTAGCCAATAAGGATTTGATAAAGAAACAAGAGCACCTGCTAAAGGAAGTGAAATCTTTACAGGATCTGAGTTTTTTATATCTAAATTACTTTTTATAAGAGAGACAAATAAAGAAACTCCCATATAAAGTAAAAATAAGCTACCTAAAAAAGAAAAACTTTTCACAAAGATTGGATTTTGAAGAAAAGGTTGTAAGCCTAAAAGTAATAGTAGAATAAGAATAGCTTCTAATATGGCATGACCAAATACTATTTTTATAGAGTCTTTCCAGCCTTTTAGGCTACACTGGGTAATTACCATGGTCATCATTGGTCCTGGAGCTGATGCTCCTGAAAATCCCACTATAAAACTGGTTATAAATAAATTAAGTATTCCCGTACTCCTCACCACCTTTAATAAATCTCATATAAGTTAAATTTTAATAACCTTATAAGAATTTGGTTCTAATCTGATATTTATCTCTTTTTCCTTAGTCTTTAAGGTTACATTAGTTCTGTAAGGCAAAAGGGATTCCAAAATACAAAGGTCATTATCGTATAAAAACATGCATATTTTTTCGTCTCCTTGTAAATAAATTCCTATTTTATTTAAGAATGTTTTCCTTATCTCATTAAGTACTTCTATAGGTAATAAGTAGATATCTGAATAATTATCAGGAATATTTAGAACATAGATCCTTCCCTTTCCATAAAAATCTCTAAGAAGAATAGGAAAATTATTTTCTCCATTAATTCCCACAATTATTGGCCAAGAAGAGTTGGTGTGATACTCAATAACTGGGAAAATAATTTCCTTACGAGAATATACATATTTGCTAAAACCACTCATAGCAGGATCTATAGCAAATAAGTTTAATAATACTTTTTTATCTGTATATCTTATTGATGTAAAGTCCTCCATATTTTTACCCATTCTTCTCAAAAAACCAGATGTAATGATCACATCTCCTCCCTTGAGAAGAAAACCTTTTAATTTATTTAAAATTTCCTTATCTTCAGCAGAATTCTCAGCTAAAAATATAATATCTGCATCATTTGGAAAATAAGGCGTAGGATCAAAGGGTATTCCAATCATTCCTAAATAAGAAGAAAGGTGATTTTCTCCATCAGAATGAAAGGGGTGATAAACCTTGACACCAATCGGATTTCCTAACTCAGAAAGATATTCATCCAACTTCTCAAGCTCTAAGGAAAGAGCAGGAATAAAAGTTGATCTCCTTAAAGAATTAAAATCAAAAAGAGTAATCTCTTTAGCTTTAGAGAATAGAGTAAAATGAGCTTGTTCTATATACTGATTTAAGTTACATTCAAAAGAATCAAACCACCCCCCTTTATTTTTTCCAGGCTTTACATTTTCAAACCATCTCATTAAATAATAACTTAAGTAACGAGAAAGATGCTGTTGTGTATACTTAGGATCTCTTGTCTCCGTTCCAGTATATAACTCATCAAAGATATCTTTTTGAGTTTCAGGATTATAACCATTTTGATGATAGGAATCTATCCAATTAGGATACTTTATAATCATAATAACCTTTGGATTTACTTTCTTAGCTGGACCAACCACATAATTTTGAGATATCTCAGTCATTAATTTAAGTCTATATTCTTTCCATGATAAATTTCCCTTTCTTTCTATACATTCAGGACAAGAACAACTTGTAAAATAAAAATCATCAAGAATAACCTCATCAAACAGTGAAGCAGTATACTCTACAATTTCTTTTAATCTATTTTTCAATATTTCATTGGAATAACAAAATGTATGAAAAATTCTCAAATTATGAACCAGATCACCAGGAAGATCAATAGTAGTTGTTATCCCTCCCGACGTTATAACTCCCTTTTTATTGAAAAATTCTATTATTTCAAGCATCTTTTCCTTAGGAACATCATCCTTTCCTCTATGAGTTTCCAGATATACTTTATTTACCTTTAGGTATTCCTCAAAAAAGGCAAAATCTTCCTCTAATTCTCTTAAAGAAACTCTATTTAAAAAGGGAGCAGTACAATAGATGGCAAGAGAAAAATTCTTATACATAATTAACCTCCCATTATTTCATAAATAAAATTTATTATTTTGTTATTATATTATTGAAAATAATGACTCACAATATATAATAGTGAAATAAAATTTATATAGCTAATTATTTTTGTTAAGGGAGGATAAAATGGATTTAAAAACATTAAAAAATGAGGTAAAGAATCACCTTACAGAAAAAATTATACCTTTTTGGGCAAAACTCATGGATAAAGAAAATGGTGGATATATTGGATATGTATCTTTTGATTTAAAAAAAGATCCTTATGCTCACAAAAGCTTAGTTTTAACTACAAGAATATTATGGTTTTTTTCTGCTGTATATAATCTTACAAAGGAAGAAAACCTTATTCCTTATATGAATCATGCATACAGCTTCTTAGTACAAAAACTTTGGGACCATAAAAACAAAGGTTTTTATTGGATGGTAGACTACAAAGGAGAGCCTATTGATAAAAGAAAACATATATATGGGCATGCTTTCAGTATCTATGCCTTATCAGAATTTTATAAAGCCACAAAAAAAGATGAGGCTCTTAATATTGCACTGGAAACTTATAATCTTTTAGAGGAAAAGTGTAAAGATGAATATGCTTACTTAGAAGAGTTTGATGAATACTGGAATCCAAAAGAAAATAAAGCTATTAGTGAATATGGAATAATAACTGAAAAAAGTATGAATTCTCTACTTCATATATTGGAAGCTTATACTAATCTTTATACAACATGGCCTCATGAGAACTTTAAGAAAAATATAGAAAATCTCGTAAAAATCTTTAAAGACAAGATTTTTAATCCAGAAACAAAACATTTAGGTGTATTTTTTGATAGAAAATTGAATCCTATAATTGATGCCATTTCATACGGACATGATATTGAGGCAACTTGGTTATTAGATGAATCCTTAAAATATATTAATGATGCTAATCTTAAAGAAGAAGTTAATAGAATAACCTTAGAGATTGCTGATCAAGTATTAGAAGAAGCCTTTGAAAATGGTAGTTTAATAAATGAAAAAGTAAGAAATATATTAGATAAAAGTAGAATTTGGTGGGTTGAAGCAGAGGCTTTAGTCGGCTTTTTAAATGCATATCAAAAGTCAAGAGAAGAAAAATTTCTAAATGCAGTGATAGAACTTTGGAAATTTATTAAAAATTACATGGTAGATCAAAGACCAGATAGTGAATGGTTCTGGAAACTCGATGAAAATTATATTCCAGCTCCTATGCCCATAGTAGAACCCTGGAAATGCCCTTATCATAATGGAAGAATGTGCATAGAAGTAATAAAAAGAATAAATGAAGACTAATATCTTCAGAGCATTAAAGAGCAGAAATTATAAATTATATTTTACTGGTCAGGCTATCTCTCTTATTGGTACATGGATCCAATCCACAGCCATGAGCTGGTTAGTTTATAGATTAACAAATTTGGCATATTCTTCTATTAAGCCTTATCTTAGGCATCTTTAATTCTATCGATGCACTTACAAGACAATCCTTTGTTATTGAGATGGTGGAAAGAGAGGAAGATTTAAGTAATGCTATTGCATTAAATTCCTTTCTATTTAATAGTGCTCGCTTGATAGGACCAAGTATCGGAGGCTTTCTTATTTCCATTCTTGGTGAAGGAATATGTTTTATGATAAATGCAGTTAGTTATTTAGCATTTCTTATTGCTCTACTTTTTATGAAGGTAAAACCAATGACCTACACAAAAACCATCCATATTATTTCTGAATTAAAAGAAGGATTTTACTATGCCTTTAAAACATTGGTAGTAAAATACATTTTAATATTTATTGCAATATCAAGCCTACTTTCATCAATCTATAGTGTATTATTACCTATATTTGCAAAGGATATATTACATGGAGGCCCTGAAACTCTTGGAATATTAACTGGTTCTATAGGTGCAGGAGCTCTTCTTGGTGCTATATTTCTTGCAGGAAGGCAAAAAATAAAGGGTATCGAAAAAATTATAGCCCAATCTTTTGGCACAGCAGGTTTAGGTCTTTTAGTTTTTTCCATATCAAGAAATTTATATTCATCTCTCTTAGCCTTATTTATAACGGGATTAAGTTTCATGTTGATTAGTGTTTGCAGTAATACCTTAATTCAATCTATTATTGACAATCATATAAGAGGAAGGGGTTATGAGTATTTATGTAATGTTCTTTATGGGAGCAACCCCTATAGGAAGCTTTTTAGGAGGATATTTAGCTAAACATATGGGACCAATTAACACAATTCTTATAAGTAGTTTTCTCTGCTTTTTATGTTTTATTATATATAACTATCGCCTTTCATTATTAAAGCCTTATATCTACAAAATATTGGAAGAAAAACATCTTAATTAAGAAATTAAATACTCTCCATCTTTGGGATCTAAAATAAAATCATTTCTAAAAGTTTTAACAATAATCTTTTTTATAGGACTTTCGTATCCCTTCTTTATAGATTTTATACATAAATATTGATTTCCATCTTTCATAAGTGTATAAAATTCAATTAAATTAAATTCTCCATTTTCATAATTCCATGAGATTCCATCATCTTCATAATATAAAAATCTTCCTTCCCCTGGAGTAATTTTTAAATAAAGATTTTCCTGTTTCTTCTCCCCTACATAATTTTGCACATCCCACATAGGAACAATACTTCCCTCTCTTAAAAATAATGGTATTCTATTCAAAGGAGCAAAAACTTTTATAATACTGCCTCCTCTATACCTTTTCCCAGTGTAAAAATCATACCAAAAACCCTTAGGAAGATATACCTCTCTTTCTCTTTTGCCCCTTTCAAATACCGGAGCCACAAGAATAAATGGACCAAACATGAATTCATCTTCATGAGACAAAACTTCTTCATCCTGAAATTCCAAAACAAAACTCCTAATCAATGGAATGCCCTTTTCCTTTGCCTCATAAAACAAAGAATAGATATAGGGAATTAGTTGGTATCTAAGATTAATATATTCTTTAGCGATTTTTTCAACTTCTTCTCCAAAACTCCAAGGTTCTTGATCTCTTGTATTCTTAGCTGTATGTATTCTAAAAAAAGGATAGAAAACACCCAGCTGAATCCATCGTATAAAAAGCTCTTTCTCACAATCCCTCCAAAACCCCCCTACATCTTCCCCAACAAAAGGAACTCCAGAGATAGATAAATTTTGAAGAGTTACTATACTGGAATAAAGATTCTCCCATGTACTTTTGTTATCACCACACCACACTGCTGAATATTTCTGAATACCTGAAAATCCTGCTCTACTCAATATAAAAGGCCTTACCTCTTTTTTAATCTCTCTAAATCCATCAAAAGTTGACTTTGTCATCATAAGCCCATAAGCGTTATGTACTTTATTATGTATTAAAACATCATCTTCCCCATGTACTACATCTTGAGGCAATGTCTTTTCTTTTATCTGTTTAACTCTTTCTTCAAAACTTTTAGCCTTAAAAGGATCTGGAGGTTCCTTAAAATGAAAAACATGAAACAATAATTTCATCATATAATAGCCAAATTTAGAGAAATTAGAAGGTTCATTCATATCATTCCAAAAACCATATATACCATTGTCTATAAACCATTTATGTTTTTCACCCCACCATTTTCTAACCTTCTCCTTGAAAAAATCTGGAAATACTGTCTTTCCAGGCCATACATACCCTACAAAAATCTCACCTGTTTTCTTCTTGCAAAAAAATCCCTCCTTTAATCCTTCAATATAAATCTTATACTTCTTATCCATTTTGATCCCAGGATCTATAATAATAACAACCTTAAATCCTAATTTTTTTAAATCTTCAATCATCTTTTCAAAATTAGGAAATCTTTTCCTGTTAACTGTAAAAACCCTATAACCTTCCATATAATCAATATCTAAATATAAAGCATCACATGGAATATTCTTTTTTCTAAACAATTCAGCAATTTTATAAACCTTATCCTCTGAATCATAACTCCATCTGGATTGGTGTAAACCAAGAGACCATAAAGGAGGCATATAGCACCTTCCTGTAAGATAAGTATAATTCTCTATAACTTCCTTAGGAGAAGGTCCAAATATAAAATAATAATCTAATTCGTCATCTTCGGTAAAAAAATAATAGTAATTTTTACTTTCAAATCCCATATCAAAATAACTAAAAGCGGTACTATCATAAAAAAGACCATAACTCAAATTTGAGTATGCAAGAAAAAAAGGATGAGATTGATACAAGGGATCTCTATCAAATTCATGATTTGGCTCATCTGTATTCCAGTTTATGATTCTTTTACCCTTCTTATTAAGTGACCCTATTCTTTCTCCAAATCCAAGAAAAGCTTTCTCTTTTCCTATCTCTTTATACGAATATATACCTTCTCCTTTCTTTACGTAACCTAAATCCCTATAATCAGAGTTTATCAAATTACCTTTCCTATCATATATTTGGATTCTATTTGGATTTTTATATATCACAATATTTAAATCTGAAGTTAAAAAATAATGAGCCCTATTATCCTCCCTATGTTCATAATCAACTTCCTCAAACTTTTCCAAGTTAACACAAAAAGAATAATTTTTCTTCCAAATTCTATCCTTTGAAAAGTGAAATCTCACTATTTTAGAGGTTACGAATTCAATTTTGAGAAATTCACTATTATATTCAACAACTTCCATACTCATTAATACCCCCTAAGGATATTCTTTTTGTAGTTTAATATATTTTATAAAAAATAAAAAGGGGAGAAAAATTTTATTTTCTCCCCTTTTATTCAAAAATTTTATTTATTGATAAATTAACCCATTTCTACTATTACCTGATGAATTTTCCCATCATTCAAAACAGGTAATATATTCCCTTCTATCTCTTTTCCATCCAATAATATTCTTTTTACACCTTTTGAAACTCCTTTACTATTTTCTATCTTTATATCATATACAGCCCCTCTAAATTTTCTCACCACTCTAAATTCTTTCCAATCTTCAGGAATACAGGGGTCTATTCTTAGACCATCATAATCTGGTCTTATACCCAATACAAATTGAGATATCAACACGAAAGCCCAAGATGCAGTACCAGTAAGCCATGAATTTTTACCTTCTCCATGTCTTTTAGCATCTTTTCCAGCTACCATTTGACAATATACATATGGTTCCATCTTATGGATCTCACTTTCATCCTCAAAATATGCAGGTGTAATCTTCCTATACACTTCAAAAGCTCTTCTTCCTCTACCTATCACAGTCTCTCCTATACCTACCCATGGATTATTATGGCAAAATATTCCTGCATTTTCCTTGTATCCTGGTGGGTAAGAAGAAATCTCACCCAATTCTATATAATATCTGGAGTAAGCTGGTTGTTGTAAAACCATACCATATTTTGTATCTAAATACTTAATACAAGAATCTAAGGCAGATTTAGCTCTTCCATCTTCTACTCCAATACCTGCCATGGTACATATACCTTGAGGTTCTATAAATATCTTTCCTTCCTCACATTCTTTGCTACCTACTTTTCTACCAAAATAATCATAAGCCCTCAGGAACCATTCTCCATCCCATCCATACTTATTAATCGCTTCAATCATTTGTTTACTTGCTTCTTCAGCCCACTTAGCCTCCTCTTCCTCTCCCATTTCTTTACACATTCTTATATAATCTGGTGTAGCATATACAAAAAGACCTGCTATAAATACTGACTCTGCAGTACCACCTTCTACATTAGAAGTAGTCTGAAAAGACTCATCAGGAGTTTTTGAGAAACAATTAAGATTAAGACAATCATTCCAGTCTGCTCTTCCTATAAGAGGCAAACCATGTGGTCCTAAATTATTTGTTACATGATGATAAGCTTTCTTAATATGTTCAAATAGTGTACCCTTCCTATTCTCATCATTATTATAAGGAATTACTTCTTTTAATATATCAAAATCCCCAGTCTCTTTTATATAAGCTCCTGTGGAAAGAATAATCCACAAAGGATCATCATTAAAACCACTTCCTATATCGTTGTTTCCTCTCTTTGTCAATGGTTGATATTGATGATAACAACTACCATCTTCAAACATAGTTGAAGCAAGATCCAAAATTCTCTCCCTTACTCTACTTGGAATCATATGTACAGAACCTAAGATATCTTGATTTGAATCTCTGAAACCTATTCCTCTACTTATTCCTGATTCAAAATATGATGCACTTCTTGCCACGTTAAAGGTAATCATACATTGATATTGATTCCATATGTTAACAATCCTTGAAAGAATCTCATCATCATGATTAATTTGATAATTTGATAATATCTCGTCCCAATACTCTTTTAATTCCAAAAAGGCTTTATCAACAGATTTCACATCTTTATATCTTTCTATCATTTCGTAAGCTCTCTTCTTATTAATTACTCCTGGCCTTTCCCATTTTTCCTCATCAGGGTTTTCAACATAACCTAATACAAATACAAAATCCTTAGATTCACCGGGTTCTAAATTAACCTCAATATAATGAGATGCAATAGGTGCCCATCCTTCTGCTACAGAGTTAAATGCTCTACCTTCAATAACAGCTCTTGGTTCATCAAAACCATTATACATACCAATAAATATATCTCTGTCAGTATCAAAACCCTGAATTGGCACATTTACAGAATAAAAAGCATAATGATTTCTTCTCTCCCTATATTCTGTCTTATGATATATAACTGATCCTTCTATTTCTACCTCACCCGTAGAAAGATTCCTTTGAAAATTAGTCTGATCATCCCAAGCATTCCATAAACACCATTCCACAAAAGAAAAGAGTTTTAAATATCTCTTAGCATTAGAGTTATTTTTTAGTGTCAATTTATGTATCTCACCGTTAAACTTCAAAGGCACAAAGAAAAGTATTTCAGCAGAAATTCCATTCTTTTCACCATATATCTTTGTATATGATAGTCCATGTCTACACTCATATTTATCTAAATCCTTTTTTGCAGGTTTCCATGATGGATTCCAAAAATCTCCATTTTCCCAAATATAGAAATATCTTCCTCCATTATCTAAAGGCACATTATTATATCTAAACCTTAATATTCTTCTAAGCCTTGCATCCTTGTAGAAACAATAACCTCCTGCTGTATTTGAAATTATGGAAAAGAAATCCTCAACCCCTAAATAGTTAATCCAAGGAAATGGAGTTTGAGGGGTTGTTATAACATACTCCCTATTTTTATCATCAAAATATCCAAATCTCATTTTTATTCTCCTCCTTTATCCCATAATTACTATTATTTCATTATCATCCGCCAAATCTTTTTCCAAAATAAAATTACCCCTAATCTCTTTTCCATTGAGATTAATAGTTTTTACACCCTTTTGTACCCCATTTGGATTTTCCACCTTAATTCTCAACTTTTTACCCCTAAAAACTTTCTCTATATAAAACTCTTTCCAATGAGATGGCACACAGGGATCAATCACTATACCATCATAATCAGGCTTTATACCAAGTATTCCCTCTACTGCAGCTACCATCATACTGGATGCTGTACCTGTTAACCAATGTACATGGGCTCTTCCATGATATGGACTATCTTTTCCCTCTACAAATTGACAATAGACATAAGGTTCTGCCTCTCTTATTTCAGCCTTATCATTCATATTGGCTGGATTTACTTCTTGATAATATTTAAAAGCTCTATCTCCATTACCAAGAATGGTCTCTGCCTTTATAAGCCATCCTTGGGGATGACAGAAAATCCCTGCATTTTCCTTCATTCCTGGATTGAATAGAATCATTCTAAATACAGGAAATCCCCAAGTTCTTACAGGTGGATACATAATCATGGCTCCATAGTCTGTGTTAAGTATTTTTTCCACATTGTCCATTGAAATCTTTGCTTGTTCTTCTGTAGCCACCCCACTCAGTACAGCCCATACTTGAGGATTAAGCCAAAAACTTGCCTCAGTATTCTTTTTTGATCCAATTACCTCATCTCCTATAAATCCTCTAACAAATCTATCCTCTTCCCAAGCATATTTCTGAATATTTTCATACAATTTTTTAGCTTCTTTCTCAGCCCATTCTACATCTTCTTTTTTACCTTTTCTTTCAGCAAACTCAGCAAATATCTTTAGAGCAAGATACAATTGCATGGATGCAAATACTGTCTCACCCTCTTCTCCAAGTCTTAAAGTATCATTCCAATCAGCGTCCAAACCAAAAGTTAATCCATGTTTGCCTAATTTGCTAAGAGAAAATAATATACCCTTTCTCAAATGTTCATATACTGTATCTTCACCATAATCAGAATAAGGTAATATTTCATCCAAAAATGCCAAATCCCCAGTTTCTTTAATATACTGCCTAATGGTAATATATAACCACAAATGATCATCACATCTATATTCAGTATATCCCGTTCTCTTTACATAATACGGATTATCCAATGATAAGCCTTGATTGGGTTTAATCTCATAATCAAAAAATACTAAAGGCAAAGCTACCCCTTTAGAGGTTTGTCCTGCTAACATAAGTCTCAACCTTTTCTTTGCCTCTTGTGGTTCAAGATGAATTATTCCTTGAATATCTTGTACCGTATCCCTATATCCATACCCATCTCTTTGCCCCACATAAATCATAGAGGCAGCTCTTGACCAGAAGAAAGTAATAAAACATTGATATGCATTCCATATATTAACCATGGTATCAAAATTTTCATCAGGAGTCTTAACTTTAAAGCCTTCCAATTTTGATTGCCAATAATTCTTAAGTTCATTCCATTCCTTCTCCACCCTACCTTTTTCTTCATATTTTGCCATAACCCTTCTACCTGTAGCCTCTGCACCTTGACCAAGTACATATATTACTTCTTTTTCTTCCCCAGGTTCTAAATCTAAAATAACCTGAGTACCAGCGCAACTATTTTTGCCATAATTTAGACTATTACCACACATTCCTCTTTCCACTGCAATAGGATTTGAGTAATCCCTATAACTTCCTATAAATTTGTCTCTGTCACCATCATAAGAAACAACTTTTTCTCCGATTACTCCAAAAAATCTGTTAAATCTTCTACCACTTATTCCTTCTTCTTGAGGTATAACTTTACCGATTTCCGAATAATTTTCATTTATTGTCTGTATTATAAGATTATCTTTGTAATATGTTCTGGATATAAAAAGGGTATATTGCATATTTACTAAATCTTGAGTTTCATTGGGCTCATTTGTGAACTCTGCATAACTAAAAAGAGAAATTTTTCTCTTTCTTCCACTATTATTTCTTACCTTTATTGCCCATACTTCATATAGTTCATTTAAAGGAACGTAATATAAAGTCTCAGTTTCTATACCGTCGTATTTCGAGGTTATAATCGTATAAAGAATACCATGCCTACAAATAGATTCGTATTTTGATAAATCTTTTTTTACAGGAAGCCAAGATGCAGACCAATAATCTCCATTCTCCATATCCTTAAGATATATATATCTTCCAGGAGCTGTGGTAGGTGGAACATTGAATCTTCCTCTTAATATTCTTCCGCTTGCTCCTGATTTGACAAAACTATAACCTTGAGCGTTATTAGTAATAATAGCTCCATATTCTAAAGATCCAAGATAATTAGTCCATTCCCTCGGAGTATCAGGCCTAGTAATAACATATTCTTTTCTTACATTATCAAAATAACCAAATCTCATGAATAAACCCCCTTATCTAATAATTTTTTATAAACTTTATTAAGAAACCAGTTATAATTTCATCAAGAAACTTTTATTTAATATGTATAGTACAGATTTAAATAGCATATGTCAATAAGGGTATTAAACTAATTACAAAAAAAGGCTGGAAAGATATTAATTTATCCTTCCAGCCTTTAAAAAACTTTTTTGTAAAATTAAAATTTTATTAAGATCTTGCTTTTTTAATCTCCTCTATATAACTTTTTGCCCTTTCCGTTAATATTTCAAATTTTTTCTCTGCAATAACCTTTTTATCTACAAGATGTCCCCCAACTCCTACAAAACAAGCACCAGCCTTAATAAATTCTCCCACATTTTCCAAGCTCACTCCTCCTGTAGGAGATATTCTAATATATGGCATAGGCCCATGTATAGCTTTTATATACTTAGGTCCTAATGTGTCTGCGGGAAAAAGCTTTACCACATCTGCCCCTTCCTCCCAAGCAGTTAATATCTCTGTAGGTGTATAAGCTCCAGGAACAGCTATCTTATCATACCTATGACATAAATTTATAATCTCTTTCTTTAAAACTGGAGAAACTATAAAATCTGCGCCAGCAAGGATAGCCATTCTTGCAGTCTCTGAATCTAATACTGTACCCATACCAACTATGGCATCTTTGCCAAGAGCTTTCTTCACTTTAGGTAAATATTCTATGGCTGAAGGTACAGTCATTGTAATCTCTAAAGAGATAATTCCCCCATCATATAAAGCTTTAGTTACATCCAGTAAATCTTCGGGAGAATCTGTCCTTATTACTGCCACTATTCCACACTCTATCATTCTCTCTAAAATATCATATCGCCCCATAATAATTCCTCCTTACCTTTTAGATTCCTTTATAATTTTCTCTACCGCTTTAATCCACTTATGATTAGGATCATCATTAATAATTGATTCTCTTATGTCTCCCGCAAGTATCCAGAGATAGTAGAGTTGGTATCCAGGTGCTGAAACTACAGGATGATATCCTCTATTTATTAAAAGTAAGGAATTATCTTCTATCAAATAAACATTATCTATATCCCTTTCAGGCGTATAAACCCTTTGCAACCCAAATCCATTAGGAGGATTTACCTTATAAAAATATACCTCCTCCATCTTCACCTCTTCAGGATAATTATTGGTATCATGCTTATGAGGTGGATAGCTGGACCAATTACCTGGAGGATTTATAGTCTCTCCAATTAATAATCTTTTGGCCTTTATTCTCCTATCAATAATATCCTTTACATCTCTCCTCCAATTATGTACTCCCACATCTCTAATTATCACATCTTCTGGTTTGATTAATTTTACATCTTCCTCTGTTTTTACCCTTGTTCTGCAGATGGCAACTTCTACATTTTCTAATGCTTCAAGTTTTACCTCTTTATTATTAGGTATATAAAGGGCATAAGCATTTCCATCAAAAACATTTCTTCTTGCTCCCAAATTATCATATTTTATATCATCTACAGTTACATTAAGCTTACCTATTAATATAATAAGGCCAATTTCATAATCTTCTGAATTAAAAGAATAGGAATCTCCTTTTTCTCCTCTAAATATATCTAATTCAATGTATTCCATCTCACCTGGTTTCACAAGGGTGTTTAAGCCTTTCTCAAGAATAACCTTTCTAAACATATTTACTCCTCCTTTTTTTATCACTAAAAAATAATAGAGGCATTACTAAAGAATATAAAGAATAATTTTTTTTGTCAAGAATAAAAAGGCGGTAAATACTTGTTAAATTAATGTTAAATAAAAATGAAGGGACTCCTTCTTTCAAGAGTCCCTTCATAAAAAGAATTATCTATTTTTATTTGCTAAAAAATATTTATTGAATATACCCTGATAAATGAAGCTCTAAATACATATTATCATATCCATCAGTTGTAGGATCTCCATCACTATCTTTAATTCCAGAAACCTTCAAGATAGGATCATTAGTATCAGCACCAACAACAGAAGAAGAAACAGAGATCATAAGCTTATTATCTACATTTATATTATTATTATAATCAACATATATAGCATAAATAGATAACTTTCCAGTTAAAACTGGGAAATTATTAAAATTACTTAATTTAACTGTACTTACATTTTCTAAAGATATTGTTAGACCAAGCTTATTTACCTTATTTGGATCAGTATATCCATAAAGATAATAAGAGATTTTCAAGTTAGTAGGATAAGTCTCCTCAATACTATTTTTTATATCCTTATTGAAAACAAGGTATCCTTCCATACGTAATCCCACTATTTGACCATTTGATTCATAATGACTATCTAATACATATTCAAGTCTCTTTATGGAAGAATAATATCTTACTTTTAAGTAACTTTCAGTATCAATTTGTAATAGATACCAACCATTAGCATCTGGTCCTTGCCATTCATTTGTAGGCTCAATTGTTATTTTCTCAACTTGAGTTTTTATAGTCTCTTTTAATGATATGGATTTATTAATCTGTAGATTATCAATGCTTTTACTAATTGGAAATACTTGTGAAACTCCTTGAGTATAAACCAAACTTGGTATTTCGGTATAAATATCTATGTTTTTACCGATATATGAATCAGTGCTAATTACAGTAGAATAAATATTGTTTAATTGATCTTGAGTTAAATCTTTATCTGGCTGGGGCTCCTGTTTTACGCAACCTGAAAGAAAAATAATAAAAATGGGTATTAAGATTAATATCAAACACTTTTTCATAAATGCCTAAGTCCTCCTTCCCCTAAATTTTATATGTTTTATTATAGCATTATATCTTGAAAAGTATATTAAAAATTTCCGAGCCCTCAAAATTAATTATTGATATAATAAAATACATTTACAATATTAATTTTAATCTCTTTAGGAGGTATATAAAAAAAATGAGTAAAAAAACAACATTTATTGGGGCTGGAAGTCTTGGATTTACCAGAAATTTAGTACGCGATCTCCTTACCTTTCCTTCTTTCCAAGATGCTCATATTTCTTTAATGGATATAGATGAGGAAAGATTGAATTACTCAAAATTGATGGTAGAAAAAATAGTAAAGGCTGGAAACTATCCTGCAAAAGTATCTGCCACCTTAAATAGACAAGAAGCATTAGATGGAGCTGATGCTGTTATAATAACGATTCTTGTTGGTGGAGTACAAATATGGAGACATGATATAGAGATACCTAAAAAATATGGTGTAGATATAAATGTGGGAGATACAAGAGGACCAGCAGGAATTTTTAGGGCTTTAAGAACTATCCCTGTAATGATTGATATTGCTAAAGATATTGAGAAATATTGTCCAGAAGCTATAGTATTAAACTATACAAACCCTATGGCAATGCTTATAAGAGCAGTACAAACTGTTTCAAAAATTAAAATCGTAGGACTTTGCCATAGTGTACAAGGAACAGCTGAAATGCTTGCTCGCTGGATAGGAGCACCTATGAACGAAATTACCTATTTTTGTGCAGGAATAAATCATCAGGCTTGGTTTTTGAAATATGAATGGAAGGGAAAAGATGCCTATCCTCTTATTAGAGAGGCAATTTTAACAAGGCCTGAAATTTATAAAGAAGAAATTGTAAGAAATGAAATGTTTTTACATTTAGGATATTATGTCACAGAATCTTCAGGGCATAATTCGGAATACAACCCTTGGTTTAGAAAAAGACAAGATCTCATTGAAAAATATTGTCTTCCAGGTACAGGATGGAATCCAGGCGAATGGGGTTATATATTAAAGGAATATCTTAAGAGAGAGGATACTTGGAGAGAAGAGGTTAAAGAGTGGATTGAGAAAGAACCAATTAACCTTGAAAGAGGGCACGAATATGCTGCATATATATTAAATGCTATCTTAGGTGATGGGTCTATATTTGAATTTAATGGAAATATTAGAAATTTTGGTCTTATTGATAATCTGCCTTATGGGGCTTGCGTAGAAGTACCTATTATTGCATCCAAAAGAGGCTTTGATCCAATTAAGGTAGGAAATCTTCCCCCTCAGCTTGCTCTCCTAAATTATATAAACTCATCTTGTGAAGAATTAGCAGTAGAAGGTTCTCTTGAAGGTGATCCTAAAAAGATATTCTATGCAGTAGCTTATGATCCTCTTACATCAGCGGTTTTATCCTTAGCTGAAATAAAACAGATGGTAAAAGAGATGTTTGAAATTAATAAAGATTATCTTCCCCAATTTAAAAATTTTGAGATATAAAAAAGGTGAAAAACTATGAACAAATTATTAGCTTTAACATCTGTAGTAATATCTTGTATCTTCTGGAGTATTTCATTCTCTGTTTCCAAAATACTTCTAAAAGAATATTCTCCTTTTGAACTATCCTTTATAAGATTTTTTCTTGCCTTTATATTTTCTGCAATTCTTTTTTATCCTAAAATTAGAAAAACTCCTTTAAATTGGAAATATCAAAAACCCCTATTTATAGCAGGAATGTTAGGAGTTACCTTATATTTTGTATTTGAAAACTCTGGGTTAAAATATACTGACGCTTCAGAAGGAGCCCTTATTGTGGGCTCCTTTCCTGCATTGGGATTAACTGTAGAGTTTCTCGGTTCAAAAGAAAAAATCCCCCATAATAGATTATGGGGCGTAATACTTTCCATAATTGGAGTATTACTGATCATAGGAGATTCTGGAATTAATTTAAAATTTAACAACTTATTTGGTGATATTCTTGTACTTCTATCAGGAGTAATGTGGGTAATATACAATTGGGAGATAAAAAAGGTTAATCATCTTTACTCCCATGAGGTAATAACAACCTTTCAAATGCTATGGGGAACCCTTTTATTTATCCCCTTTTTAACTTTCACAGGAATCCATATAAAAATTAATTTGCCCATTTTCTTATCACTTTTTTATTTATCATTCTTTTGTTCCGTATTAGGATATCTACTTTATAATTATGGCTTAAAACATCTTTCTGTAAGTCAAGTGGTAAATCTTTTAAATCTAATTCCACTTTTTGGAGCTATTTGGGGTGTAATTTATCTAAAAGAGACCTTAAGTTTCTTAAAAATTATAGGTGGAATATCTATTATCTCAGGTGTGAGTCTTTCATCTAAAAAATAGAAAAGAGCCTGCCTTTTATCAGGGCAGGCTCTTTTTTTAAAAATCTCTAAACAAAAATTCTATTTTTCAAGCTTTAAATTTCCAAAATAGGAAGGATTTCTCCAAGATTCATTATCCCACTCATTCCATGCAACTATTCCAACCCTATTTCCAAACATATTTGCATCATTTACTTGTAAATCAAAACCAATCACCATTCCTTCAGCTAATTTCTTTGTTCTCATTTTAATTTGAGCTTCCACAACATATCCAAAATCAGTCTTTCTTGTAGCTGTTACAAAGTAATCCTTAGAAGCATTAGTTCCAAAGGATTGATAATTATCAAAATTCACTCTATATTGAGCATCATTTGCATCATAAGAAGAAGCCTTCTCATTTCCTTCATCCACAAATATCTCTACAGAATCTTGTTCCCAAGGATTAGTATTATCTTTATTTAAAAGGGAATCATAAACTTCTGCCCAAACATATATACTATCTTCATCCCACAATACTCTAAACTTAGCATAAGCTACTTTACCCTTTGTACCTGATACATATCTATCTGTTACATATTCCTTGGCAGATTTCCAAACCTCATCCATTTGAGCATCAATTTTAGGTTTACCATACTTTGCTACTGCAGTTTGGGTTTGCTGTCCAAGAGTCAAAGATGCCAAAAGAAAAAGAGCAATTAATGATAAAATTAAGATAATACTTAACCTCTTCATTCAAACTCCCCCTTTTAATAAAATTTTAATAAGAATTATAAAGTTAATTAATAATTTCGTCAACCATTTTCTCAATCCTTAACTTCCACTTCTTCAGCAAATTGGCTCATATACAGATTGTAGTAAAATCCTTTCTTTATTATAAGTTGTTCATGAGTACCTCTTTCAATTATCTCTCCATTATACACAACCAAGATCATATCAGCATTCCTAACAGTGGATAATCGATGAGCAATAACAAAACTTGTCCTTCCTTTCATTAAATTCAACATCGCATTCTGAATATACTTTTCCGTCATTGTATCCACATTACTGGTTGCTTCATCCAAGATTAATATTTTAGGATTTGCAAGAATAGCTCTTGCGATAGATATAAGCTGTCTCTGTCCCTGACTAAGCCCACCACCATCTTCAGAAAGAACTGTATCATAACCTTGAGGTAAATTAATAATAAAATCATGAGCATGAGCAAGCTTTGCCGCTTCTATAACCTCCTCATCGGTAGCATCTAATCTCCCATATCTGATGTTTTCTTTTATAGATGTAGAAAATAGCAGAGTATCTTGTAAAACAATACCAAGAAAGGATCTAAGATCCTTTCTTCTAATTTTTCTAATATCAATACCATCTATTAAAATTTGACCTTCATCCACATCATAAAATCTTGCCACCAAACTTGCAATAGTAGTTTTTCCTGCACCCGTAGGACCTACAAGAGCTACCACTTCCCCTTCTTTAACATTAAAACTTACATTTTTAATAACAGGATTACCTTTAACATAGGAAAACCAAACATTTTTAAATTCAACTTCTCCTCTTATATCTTTTATCTCAACTATATCAGTACTTTCCTTCTCTTCCTCTTCTTCAAGAACCTCAAAAATTCTCTCAGCACTTGCTATTGCTGATTGAATCATATTATATTGATTTGCAAGTTCATTAATAGGTCTTGTAAATTGCCTTGAATAATTTATAAATACAGTGATATCACCAATTGAGATAAATTTTTTAAAGGCAAAATACCCACCAAAACCAGTAATTATTGCAAAACTTAAATTATTAAGAAGGTTCATAAGAGGTCCAATAGAGCCAGAAAAAATTTGAGCTCTTACTCCCACTTGAGTTAATTCTTCATTTAAATTCTCAAATCTCTTAATCTCCTTTTCTTCTCTATTAAATATCTTTATTACCTTTATTCCAGAAATATCCTCTTCAATCAAACCATTAAGTTTTCCTAAAAGAGTTTGGTTAGCATAGAAATAATTACGTGTTCTATTGGATATAAAATTTGTTAACCAAATAGTTAAAGGTATAGTAACTAAACTAACAACTGTCATAGGAATACTTATTCTTATCATCATAATAATAATCCCAATCAAAGTCGTAATACTGGAAAAAAACTGTATCACACTATTTGATAGCACCATACTTATATTATCTATATCATTAGTAATTCTGCTTATAATATCTCCATAAGGACGTAAATCAAAAAATTTAATGGGTAGACTATGAATCTTATTAAAAAAGTCTCTTCGCATTACAAAAACTAATTTTTGGGTAGTTTTCAACATTACATATCCCTGTAACCATCCTATAAAAGATGATAAAAGATAAACTCCTCCAAGTATTAATAAAAAGTTAAGAAAACCATCAAATTTCTTAGGAATAATATAAGTATCAATACCTCTACCTATAAGATAAGGTCCTACAATCCCTAATATGGAAGAAATAAATGTAAGAGTAAAAACAAAAATAAATCCCCACTTAAATTTTTTCAAATATGCAAAAAGTTTTCTTAAAGTACCCCATGGATCTTTAATTTCTACCTTCTCAAAATGAAACCGAGGTCCTATTCTTCCTCCAGGTCCACCAAATGGTCTCATTCCCTCTCTACGCATATTTCATTACCTCTTCATCTATCTGAGATTTATAAATTTCTCTATAAAAATCATTATTCTTAAGCAATTCTGCATGGGAACCAAATCCAACTATTTTTCCTTTATCGAGAACTATTATTTTATCTGCATTCATCATGGTACTTACTCTCTGAGCCACAATAAATGTAGTACAGTTTTTTATTATCCCTCTTAAACCATGAATTATTTTTTGTTCTGTAGCAAAATCTAAAGCACTAGTAGCATCATCCAAAATTAATATCTTAGGTTTTTTAATTAATGCTCTTGCAATTGCAATCCTCTGTTTTTGCCCCCCTGATAATGTAACACCTCTCTCTCCAATTACAGTATCATATCCCTGAGGAAGTCTAATTATAAATTCATGGGCTTGAGCAATTTTAGCAGACTCAATTATTTCCTCATAAGTAGCATCTTCTTTCCCCCAGCATATATTCTCTTTTATGGTTCCTGAAAAAAGTATTGTATCTTGTGGAACCATAGAAATAGCATCTCTTAATATTTTTAAATCAATATCCCTTATATCTCTTCCATCAATTAAAATTCTTCCTGAAGTTACATCGTAAAGTCTTGGGATAAGATTTACTAAAGTAGATTTACCAGAACCTGTCGTACCTATTATACCTATGATCTCACCCGAATTTACCTCAAAATTTATATCCTTAAGTACAGATTCCTCTTTATTAAAATAGCTAAAATATACATGTTCAAATTTTACCTTTCCTCCTCTAATAGGAGTCTTATCAGCATTTTCCTTATTCTGGATATCAATTTTCTCTTCTAAAACCTCTAAAACTCTTTCTGCAGAGACAGAAGCTCTTGATACAAACATTAAAATATTTCCAATCATCATTAATGAGAACATAATCTGCCCCATGTAATTAATATATGCCATTACTTCTCCTACTTTCATATTCCCTTGATTAACTAATAGACCACCAAACCATAGCACAACTAATATACTGAGATTCATAACTAACATAAAAAGAGGCATAGCAATAATCATCAACATAATGGCTTTAATAACTGCATTCATCAACATAGTATTAGCATATTTAAATCTTTCTTTTTCATAATCCTCCCTCCTAAATGCCCTTACTACTCTTATACCTACAAGATTTTCTCTTACTACATTGTTTACATAATCTATTCTTTTTTGCACCTCGCTAAAAAGATGAAAACTCTTCTTCATAATAAATAAAAAAATGGAAGCCAATATTGGTATAGAAAATAAAAATATAATTGATAGATTTTTATTCAAAGAAATAGCCATTATAATACCACCTACAAAAAGAAGAGGTGCTCTTACCATAATTCTTAAAGACATCATTACAAGAGTCTGAAGTTGATTAACATCATTTGTTAGTCTGGTTATCAAAGAAGATGTATGAAATTTATCAATATTACTAAAAGAAAATTGCTGTACTTTTTTAAATAATTCATTCCTAAGATCTCTACCAAAATATTGACTAGCTAAAGAAGAGAAAACTGTACAACCCACCCCACCTATCACACCTATAAAGGCAACTGCAAGCATTATAAGACCTGTGTGTAAAATTAACTGAAAGTTATTTTTTAAAATACCATTATCCACAATATGAGCAAGAAGAGTTGGCTGATAAAGATCACATATTACCTCTATAAGCATAAATAAGGGCGCTAATATAGCAAAAAGAGTATAAGGCTTCAAATATCTTATAAGCTTTTTCATCTAACATATCCTCCTATTGTTCATTCAACCTTCTTAAGTTATCTCTTATTCTTCTAAAAAAATCCATTAACAGTTTCTTTTCTTCCTCTGAAAAATCCTTAAAACATTCCTCTTCCAACTGCTTAAATACTCTTTTTAATTTACATATGAACTTTTTACCCTCTTCTGTAAGATATATTTTTGTATATCTCTTATCCCTTTCATCCCTTACACTGGAAATAAGCCCCCTTTTTCTCATCCTTCTAAGAATTAGGGTAACGGTAGACGGCTTTATTTTTAACTCTTCTGCTATCTCCCTTTGAGTTAAGCCATTTCTCTCAGACAAAAGAAGAAGTACAGGGGCTTGTCCCCTATAAAGTTTCAAGTCAGAAAGAAGTTTTTCTCTTCTTCTAAAATGCTCCTTTATAACATCTTTAAATAAACCATATAATGTCTCTTCTTTTCCATAAAACATATATCCACTCCAATAATTAGCTAACTAATAGTATATCTCAACCAGTTTCTTTTTCAAAGCGGAATCATACCAAGCTGATATTACCTTCATATCCTTTAATCCTTCAAGGCCTGAAGTTTTAGGTTCCCTCCCATTTATAATAGCTGACTCCATATCTTTAATCTCTGCCACATATTGATTTTCTCCATAAAAAGTATAAAAGGTATAATTGTTGCCCTTTCTTAAGATAACTTTACCATCGTACTCTTGATAAAGTGTATCTAAAACATATAAAATTCCATCTCTACCCCTAATTTCAAAAGAGACTGAAAGGGAGGTATCATAGCTTGCATCCATAAGTACTAAAACTCCATCATCAAATTTTGCCAATGCTGTAGCATTTTGTTCTACTTTATACTCATAATTTTCATTAATAGCAGTTATTTCAATAATTTTATTTTTAGGCCTAAAGAAATGTAAAGTATTAATTACATGAACTCCAATATCCATAATAGCTCCTCCACCAGCAAGTTCAGGATCATACCTCCACTTATCTCTGTTTAAATTAATAAAAGAAAAACTTGCTTTTATTATTCCAAGCTTTCCCACAATATCATCTTCTAAAAGGCTTTTTGCCCCTATATTAAAAGGATTAAATCTACCCATATTAGCTATTCCGAGAATTACTTTATTTTTTTCACAAGCATTTATCATTTCTTCTGCTTCTTCCACATTCATAGCCATAGGCTTCTCACAAAGTACATGAATACCCTTTTCTGCACATTTTATTGTTTGTTCTTTATGAAATTTGTTAGGAGTAGCTATATATACCACATCCACATCTCTTAAATCCTCAATTCTATCATAAATTTTAGCTCCGTACTTTTCTGCTAAATCTCTTGCCTTTTCAGGATTTGTTGTTACTATTGCAGAAAGTTTAGCATCCATTATCTTTTCAAGAGCTGGGAGAAATCTATCCCTTACAATCTGTCCAGTACCAATCACCGCCCATCTCATAATCTTTACCTCCTATATATGGAATTCTAAAATATCTTCATCTTTTACTTGATAATTCTTCTCCACAGGAATTCCCTTTACACTACCATCTTTTGTATAAAGTTTCGCATACTTTAAGTTTTTTGCTATATCTTTATGAATCAGTTCAGCCACATCAAGTACTGTAGATCCCTTCTCTAAAACATATGGATGTTCCAAATCAGGGGGATATCCAGGTTTCTTAGTATAAACTCTTACTATCTCTAAAGTATTAAATATCTCTCTTTTAACCTCTTCCATATTAATTCCTTCTTTAGCAGAAATTAAGTATATCTTTAAGTCGTTCTTTAACATATCAACATCTTCTTTTAATTCAGAGGGGTCAAAAAGATCAATTTTATTTATCAAAATCATTCCTCTAACCTCTTTTATAGGTGAATAAGGATCTTTATCTGGATTTTCAGAGACCAATTTTATCTTTTTATTTTCTAACATTCCTTTTATCTTAATATACTCCTCTAAAATAGATCCCTGATCAGGTGAAAGAAAAATTAAGGTTAAATCTGAATTTCTTATAAGATTATACATCCATGAATCAGAGTTCTCCCAAAAAGGTGGAAGATCTATAAGCTGTATTTGTATGTTTTCAAAAGGCATCATACCTACTATAGGATAAATAGTAGAAAAGGGATAATCTGCCACAAAGCTTTGTACTCCTGTAAGAAGGCTAAAAAACAAAGATTTTCCAGTATTAGGTGGACCTATTATAACAACTTGTCCTGCACCCTCTTTCTCTATATAATCCCATGATCTACCACCACCCTTTTTTGACCTTTTCTCAGCCTCTTCCATAAGTTGGGAAAGTTTCCTTCTCAAATCTGCCTTCATTTTGTCGGTACCTTTATGTTTTGGTAAAATAGCAAGCATCTCTTTAAGAGCCTGAATTTTATCCTCAATAGATTTAGCTTCTCTATATCTTTTCTCAGCCTCAAAATATTGTGGTGGAAGATTGGCAGGCATAAAGATCACTCCCCTTTTACTTATGCTATAAAAGATTATACATTAAAAATTTTCATTTAGCTTCCCCCTCTCCGAAAAAATCTAATTTAAAGGTGATTAATTAGTGAGTAAGGTAATTATATGGTCTTAAATACTGAGAAATTCCACTATACAAGAAGATCAATCACAAGATTTATATGAGTTTTATATAAAAAGAGGGGAGAAATAAATCTCCCCTCTTTTTTAATTTTAAAAACCTAAAGTTATATATGAATAAAACCTTCCTATTTCATTAGGATTTGGTGTTCCTTGCCATACAGGGAAAGCATATCCTATATAAAGAGAAATAGGGATTTCTGCAATAGTAGTAAATCCATATTTCATTTCAAAACCAAGTCCTAATATCAATTTATCCTTAGAGATAAGATTTATATTGTCCCATACTCCTCCAAATTCCAAGTATGCATTAAAATCTAAATTCCTAAATATAAAGAGATTTAAGAACTTTGTCTCTTGATCCCTAAGCAGTGGTAAATTCCAGTTAGCAGAAAATCTCAATTTAAACTTTCCTAAATAATCACCTGTTAAAGATTTGAAATCAGATAGAGAAAGCATCTCTTCAAAATCTGGATTTCCATTAATATAACCTACCATTCCATCTAAGTTTAAATAACTCTGTGGTAAAATTAAGAAATATTTATTAAATCCTCCCTGAATTCTATAAAAGCTGAGCCCTGTAGAATCAATAGCTAATCTTACATCCATGTTACTTAAAAGAGCTTTTGAATAATAGTCAGCATATCTTAGCACTCCAAAATCTAAATATAGCTTATTATTGTATAACTCATTGTATATTAAAGAAAAGTTTAAGGTATAAGCTTTATCCCAATAATTTCCGCTTATTCCAATATCAAATTTTCTCCATATATTTTTTGTAAATGATAATCCACCAGCTATTATGTCTGGATCTATATACAATAATTGAATAGATAAAGTATCATCCTTTGGAAGTTTATAGAGATAGGTTAAGCTAAATCCTTTTATTTCATCTCCATAAAAGCCTTCAAGAGATAGATTAAAATTCAGAGGGTCATAAATTTCCAAATTATATGATGCATAATTGATCTTCCCAGTAGAAAGATCAATACTAAAAGATGGAACAGTGTCATAATAAACCACATATGCATCTAAAGGGGCTTTCCTCTTGGAAGTATAGATAATCTTTCTTGGATACCAATTATTAACTCTATTTGCATCTGGAACCTTAGAATCTGGATCAATTACTGCATACTTAAATGGAACTTCCAAAGGCACATCTATATACCCTGATTCACCATCATAAATTACTCTTATAACTTGAGGAAAAACTTCTTTTGAATTTACGATTCTTTCTCCCCCTACCTCTAATTGTACAGGCATATTTAAATTACCATTATTTTTTATATATATTCTTACAAAATTTTTTCCATCTTTATTGATATTCTCTACCTTATATATTTCATAATCCACTTTCCCCTTAGAGTAAAACCAATCCTTAAAAAATTTATCAAAATTTGTTCCCAATTTATCTTCTAAAAACCTTTCTATTTGATTTGTTTCCAATATTTTATATTTGTAATCACTATATAATTCTTTTATGATCTCATCAAATTTTTCCTCTCCAATTTCAAAAGCCAAAGCTCTCAATGCAAGGTAACTCTTGTTGTAAACTTTTACACTATATCCATTTGCAACGCTATTCCAAAAATCCTTAACTACTTCCTCATCCCAGCCATCCTTCAAATATGTTTGATAGGGAAGCTCTGAAAACCATTCTCTTAAGTTTAGATCTCCAAAAACATTGTCTTTTAGAAGTTGCAAAAAGTAATCGTCTCCTAAATTTGGAAAAAGATTTCCCCCTTTTGATCCATACTTTCTCTCAAAATATGTAATAGAAAGATATTCAGCAAATCCTTCTGATATCCAATTTTCTTGATCAATATCAATACCTATATCGATTCCCCACCAAAGATGGGCAAACTCATGGGCAATTAAATATTCCAAAAGTCTCTCCCAGATATATGGAGTTATAAGATCTGAAGAGTAAAAAACTGTATTACCTAAAACCACAAATCCATCAGCAGTTTCTCCCCAAAAGCCTGATGTTTGTCCCTCAATAATATTAATTCTTTTATGTTCAGAAGCACCATATATCTTGGAATAATAATCATAAACTTCTCTTGCCAATGAAGCTAAAATCCTTGCCTTATACTCTCTTCCTGGATAAAAATATAAATATATTTCTGGAGATTTCTCATCTGAAAGCTTATAAACCTGATAATCTGGACTCATAGCAATGGGTAATGATCTTCTTGGGCTTTCATTTACTCCAATCACCCTTTTCCAATCTCCTTCTATCTCTTCTCTTACTTCATCCATACCTACCGCAACTTTATATTCTTTTGGTACTAAAAGTTCAAGATAAAAATTGCTTGAAACAAGTCTTCCTCCCTTATCCCATTCATTATTTACAAAAGGAAGTTCATATGGAAACCATCCAAATCTCCAAACAAAAGCATTCTTACAAAAGGCCATATCTCCAGTATATGCTTCTGGAAACTTTGTAGAAAAATAGATAACCAATCCAAAGGACTCACCTGGATTTAGTCTCTTTGGTAGTATTACCTTCAAATAGCTATCCTTTAAAGAATAATTTTGAAGAAAGATTTTTCCATCTTCTAAAGTATAATTTATATCTTTTCCTGAAAGATCGGTAACCCTTGATATATTAGTAAAGCCTGGATCAAATCCTCTCACATATCCAGAATTTACCAATATGGGATGAAGGTAAGGATTCTTTTCTTTCAGAAGATTAGCGGGAAGATAAAAATAAATCTCTGAAATCTCTTTCCCTGTATTATTTACATAATTTACTTCTACTTTTCCACTTATAATTTTTTCCTTAGGAGAAAGTTGAGCATATACTTTATAGTTTGACACCTCTGCAAAAGCTACCGTTAAAAGATAAGCTAAGACAAGAAAAACAATCACCAAATACTTTCTCATACTAACACTCCTTTCTTTACTTTATTTCTATATATTTTTCAAAAAGATAAGAATTTAATACAAGGAAAAATATAAAAGTTAAGATATAAAATATGGTACTAGCTATATTAACATTAAATTTGGGCAAATTAATATTATACCTTAATGAACCAGTAATAATACTCTCATAATTAAATTGAGGCATATGAAGAGAAATATTATATGGAAATATTCTTGATAACATAGATCTTAACGCATCGTTAAAAAGTAAATATAGAATTGTCATAACATTAAGAAGATATCTCAAAATATCTTTTTCGGATGGAAGATTACTTGCAATAACAAACGTAGAACAGATTATAATAATCCATTCCATCGCAAGATTATAAATCAATAATGTGAAAATTCCGCCTCTTTGTAGATAGTTTATAAGTTGATCTTTAAATATTGGATTCAAAAACTGTATAATCATTGTCATAAAAAGCATATTTAAGAGAAAAATAAAAATTGTCTCAAATAACCCCATAAGCATTCTACGAAGATAGATATATTTAGGATTAATAGGAACAGAGTAATATAAATATCTAATATCCTCTGTATTAAGACTCATTATATTAAAAATAATATTTAAAATTAAAGATACTAACATAACAAGGAATGATATAGCAAAAGCAAACTCAGGAGATATATTATTTTTAAAATAATAGTGTCCCATAAAAAGAATGAAATAGACTCCAATTGTAGAAAGAAAAAGAGTTAAGTAATATTTCTTTTTCCCTAAAATCCCATATTTTAATAAATTTATCATGCCCATAACCCCCTTTAAAATGTTTTTCTAAATAATTCATCTACAGACATCTTCTTTTCTTCTCTTATCTTCTCAGTCTTCTCATTTAATAAAATCTCTCCTTGGGAAATAAATATAACCCTATCTGCAATAGATTCCACATCACTTATAAGATGAGTGGAAATTATCATTAAACTATCCTCTCTATAGTTTTTCAAAATACCAGTTAATATTCTCTCACGGGACGCTGGGTCTATTCCTCCCAAAGGCTCATCTAAAAGATAGATTTTTGCTTTTCTTGAGATAGCTAAGCTCAAACATACTTTTTCTTGTTCACCTTTAGAAAGTTCTTTCACTTTTCTATTCATACTTAGATTAAAATAATCTATTAAATCCTTAAACCTTTTCTCCTCAAAACCTGGAAAAAAATCTTTATAAAAATTAAAGGCATCCTTAATCGTCATCCATAAAGGAAGTAAATTATTATCAGGTAAAAAAGAAACTATAGCTCTGGTATTATGGTCTATATCTTTACCATCTACTCTTATACTTCCAGAAGAAGGTCTTAAAAATCCTACAATTAACTTTAACAAGGTAGTTTTTCCACTTCCATTGGGTCCAAAAAGTCCTACGATTTCTCCAAAATCTCCAGTCAAATTTACATTTTTTAAGGCACACTTTTTTCCATAATATTTATACAAACCTTTAATCTCCAAAACTCCCATTTAATTAACCTCCTCCCAATATTTTGATAACAGAAGGTCCAAGTCTTCCTTAGATAGATTAATTTCTTTCATCTCTTTTATAAAATTCTTTATTCTCTCACCAGCTAAACTTTCTTTAATCTCCTTAAGTTTCTTTTCATCACTGACAACAAAGGCACCTGTACCTCTAACAATAACTATTATTCCTTCCCTTTCTAATTCCTGATAAACTCTTTGAACAGTATTAGGATTTACTTTTAATTTCACTGCTAACTCCCTCACTGATGGCAATTTATCCCCTCCTTTCAAATCACCCTTAATTATTTTTTTCTTAATTAAATCCATAATCTGAAGATAAATAGGAATACGCTCATCAAAATCAACCATTCTCCACCTCCTTTCATGATATCTTACTGTACTAGTTAAATAGTACAGTAAGACTAAAAATATGTCAAGATTATGATAAAATTATTGAGAAATTATTATTCATATAAGGAGGTATTCTCATGAAAGATTCTAATATTTCCTCTAAATTCTATCAAAAATTAAGATGGGTATACATACCTATGGGAATAATAATTTACATGTGTTTAGGAACAGTATATTCTTGGAGTGTTTTCAGAAAACCATTGGAGTCTCTCCTTCATATCAACGCTACTCAAAGTGGTATTCCTTACATGCTTTTTCTATTTTTCTTCTCATTGTTTATGGCAATCTCAGGAAGTTTTATACAAAAATATAAACCTAAATATATTATTATTTTGGGTGGTACAATTGTAGGTTTGGGATGGATACTTTCTGGTTTTCTAAAAGATATAAGACTCATTTCTATAACCTATGGAATAATAGCAGGTAGCGGAGTTGGGATAGCTTACGGAGTACCTATTACTGTAATATCAAAATGGTTTCCTGATAAAAGAGGACTATCAATGGGGCTTGTGATTTCAGGATTTGGCTTATCCCCTTTAATTACAGCTCCTTTAGCAAGATATCTAATTGATTTATATGGTCCTTTTAACACCTTTAAGATTTTGGGTTCTGCATTTTTTATACTTATTTCAATATTAGGATTTTTCTTTAAATATCCACCAGAAGACCTGATATTAAAAACTTCTTCTACTCAAAAAAGAACTTTAACAGATTTATCTACAAAAGAAATGTTAAAAGATTCAAAATTTTATGGCCTCTGGCTCTGTTATTTAATAGGAACATTAATAGGTTTAATGATAATAGGCATATCAAGTCCTGTTGGAGAAGAGTTAGTAAAATTAGATCCTAAAATTACAGCAAAACTTATATCCTTTTTTGCCATTTTTAATGCTTTTGGAAGACCTCTATTTGGCTGGATTACAGACAAATTTTTACCCTTGAAATCTGCTATTATATCTTACGTATTAGTATTAATAGCATCATTACTTATGATAATCTCAAGAGGAGAAAGTTTAATTCTTTACATTATATCCTTTTCTTTGTTATGGCTAATTCTTGGAGCTTGGCTTGCTATAGCTCCCACTTCTACAATTATTTTATTCGGAGAGAGATATTATAGTAAAAATTATGGAATTGTATTCACAGCATACGGATTTGGGGCAATTATTGGAGTTACAATCTCTGGTATGTTAAGAGATATTTTGGGAAGCTATCTATATGTTTTTTATCTTTTAAGTTTATTAGGAATATCAGGAATAATCATAGCTTTATTATTTCTTAAAAATAGATATAATAAAGTTCAGGAGAGTAATTAAACCATGAAGATGAAGGCAATGGTGTTAAAAAGAATATGTGATCTTTCGGAATGTAAAGAGCCCTTAGTGCTTGAAGAATTACCTATTCCCTCACCCAAGGAAAAGGAGATTTTAATAAAGGTCTCAGCCTGTGGAGTATGTAGAACTGACCTGGATATTATTGAAGGAAGAACCCCTCCTACAAAACTCCCTATTATCTTAGGACATCAGATAGTTGGAAGAGTTGTTGAAAAGGGTAAAAAGGCAAAAAGATTTGAGATAGGAGATAGGGTTGGCATTGCATGGATTAACTCCTCTTGCGGTAAATGTAAATTTTGCCTTTCAGGACAAGAAAATTTATGTGATGAATTTAAAGCTACTGGAAGAGATGTGGATGGAGGATACGCTGAATATACTGTAGTATCAGAAGATTTTGCGTATAAAATTCCAGATAACTATTCAGATGAAGAATCTGCACCCCTACTTTGTGCAGGAGCGGTAGGTTATAGATCTCTAAAGCTTGCCCAAATAAAAGATGGGGATAACATAGGACTTTCTGGATTTGGAGCCTCAGGCCATTTAGTATTAAAAATGATAAAAGCTTTATATCCTAATTCCAAAATCTTTGTATTCTCAAGAAATGAAAAAGAAAGAATTTTTGCAAAAGAACTTTCAGCCTTTTGGACAGGGGATTTTGGAGAAGAAACACCTGAAAAATTGAAAGCCATAATAGACACAACTCCTGCCTGGAGACCTATTGTCTCCGTATTAAAAAATTTAGAAAAAGGTGGTCGCCTTGTAATAAATGCTATAAGAAAAGAAGAAAAGGATAAGGAATTTCTTTTAAACATAAATTATGAGAGAGACTTATGGATGGAAAAAGAAATAAAATCAACAGCAAATGTAACAAGAAAAGATGTAGAAGAATTTTTATCTCTTGCACAAAAATACAATTTTAAGCCTGAAATCCAGTTATATCCCTTAGAATCCGCTAATTTAGCCCTCTTAGAATTAAAATACGGTAAAATAAGAGGAGGAAAAGTATTAAAAATATGAAAATAGATAATTTTAACGAAAGAAAAGAAAACTTTCGCTCAAGAGAAGTAAGAATCTTAGATTTTAACTTTTCTTTACCAGAAGATTCTTATTATGATGTATATATTCACTATAATCCTCAGGAATATCATTTAAAGTGCCATTGTTTCTTAAATAATCTTGCTTTAGGAGAAATAAATCTTTTTCCTAATGAAAAAAATGCCCTAATGGGTGAACTAAAGTTAAAAAGAGGAAATTATACCCTTTCTATAGGCCATATACCAGAGGATTTTCAAATTCATCATATAGAGCTTGTTAAAAAAGAAAAAAGTAATTTTAAATTTCCTGAATTTAAGATTAGAAATAATTTAGCTGATTCTGCCAAAAAACTTTTAGAATTTTTTGAAAAAATATATTCCAAATATATAATTGCGGGTCAACATACAAATACATCAGCAGGACCTGAAATAGCCTACATTGAGTATATTACCGGTAAACTTCCTGCTTTAAGAGGTTTTGACTTTTTAAGCTATTCTTCTAAAATAAGGACTGAAAACATGACACAAGATGCAATAATAGAGATTGAAGGAAACAAAGGTTCCACAGAAAAAGCTATAGAATGGGGAAAGGATTATAAAGGAATAGTAACCTTCTGTTGGCATTGGTATGCTCCCTCTGGAGGTAGGGATAAGACCTTTTATACCATTAATACAAATTTTGATTTAGAAGAAGCTTTAAAATCCGGTACTGAAGAAAATAAAGTATTAATGTTAGATATAGATTTAATAGCTAAAGAACTTTTAAAATTAAAATCAGCGGATATTCCTGTATTATGGAGACCCCTACACGAAGCAGATGGAAGATGGTTTTGGTGGGGAGCAAAAGGTCCTAAAGCTTACAAAGAACTATATTATCTTCTCTTTGACATTTTAACAAATAAATATGGATTAAATAATCTCATTTGGATTTGGAATGCCCCCCATCCCGATTGGAAAATTGATGACGAGTATTATGATATAGCTGGAATAGACAATTATGTGCCTGCTGGAAATTATGGTCCCATGAAATTTTCTTTTGATTACCTTTCCCATTTAACAAATTATAAGAAACCTCTTGCTTTGACTGAAAATGGACCTATACCCGACCCAGATTTACTCTTTGAATATGAGTCTTATTTTTTATGGTTTATGCCATGGTTTGGTACCTTTGTATTTGATCATAATATAAATTCAAAAGAACATTTAATTAAAGTTTATAATCATGAACATGTAATAACCTTAGATAAGTTTCAATGTTATAATAATTAATAAATATAAAGGGGAGGTATAAAATGAAACGCTTACTTATCTTTATTTTTCTCCTTCTTTTAATGATACCCATCTTAGATGCAGAACCACGTTATAAAGATGCTCTCATCCTTAGAGAGCCTTCTTCTGCAGATATTAAAACTAAAAATCTTCCTCTAACTATGGAGCTTAATTTCTGGAATATTTCAAGCTATGAAGGGGAAACTTGGATGGCATTTTATGAAAAGGATGATACAGTAGAATATTATGCAGACATAAAAAATATTATTTTAAAAGATAAAAATTCATGGGTACATGGATATCCTGAGGTTTATTACGGTTATAAACCATGGTCTGTCCATGGAACATCTTGTGAGAAACTTGTTCTCCCACAAAAAGTATCTAAATTTCCTGATATCTATTTTAACTTTAAGTATTCTTTATGGCATGAAAGCTATCTACCAATAAATTTTGCCATGGAAACATGGATCACCCGTGAAGAAAAGCAAAAATCAGCATCTTCTGGAGATATTGAGATGATGGTATGGCTTTATGCCCAAAAATTAGGACCAGCTGGTAGAAAGGTTGCAGAAGTAAAAATACCAATAGTATACAATGGAAAGGTAAAAGATATAATTTGGGAAGTTTATGTATCACCAATGTCTTGGGATTATATAGCCTACAAATCAAAGGAAAATTTAAAGGAAGGAGAAGTAAAAATACCTATAAATGATTTCCTTAAAAATTTAAGGGATATTATTAAGCAATACTCTCGAAAAATCACTCCAGAACAGTTTGACCAAATGTACGTCACAGACTGGGAAATCGGAACTGAATTTGGAGATCCTTATACCACATCTGCAAAATTTGGATGGACATTTTCAAATTTTGATATAGAGAATAAATAAAAAAGAGGGGAGATTTATTTCTCCCCTCTCTGGTATTTATACTTATACATCTTCAAATCAGCTCTATTTATTATTTCATTAGGTGAATCAAAATCTTCAGAAGAAGTTTCTATCCCATAACTTATCTTTATCCCACCATTAGTATCACTATCAATAACTTTCTTTATTCTTTCCACCACTTTTAAGGCATCATTATAATCAGCCTTTCTCAATATTATTAGAAATTCATCTCCTCCCCATCTAATAGCAGAATCACTCTGTCTAATTGAACTCTTTATAGCATTAGCAACTTCTTTTAATACATAATCTCCATATAAATGACCTAATGTATCATTGATCTTCTTAAAAGAATCAATATCTATGAATACAACACTAAACTTCTCTTTCTCCCTCACAAAATCAGAAAAAGCCTCTTCTATTTTCCTTTCACCATAAGACCTATTAAAAATACCCGTTAATGGGTCATATATTCCATATTTCTTTTCCCAAAAAATAATAAAATTCTTGAGAATATTTCTCATAATAAAGAAGACCTTTGGAGAGGGTTTTTCTAAGGAATAAAGCCTAATTGTATATGGCATTCTTCTATAAGTAAGCCTTAAATGAGAATCATATAAAAGTCTATTTCCTTTCTCTAAGACTTTATCACCTATGACTATTCTTACCATAAAATCTTCTATAAAATCTGACAAAATCCTATAAATGATCTCAAGCGCTTCATTTTCTTCCCTTGCCTCCATTAGTGCTTTTCCCATGTAAAGGTCAAGAGCTCTCATTTTGGCATGTTCTTGCATTATTCTATAATAAGAATTTTGATCCATTTTTTCTTTTATTTTATGTATAGAATTCTCAAGTCCAAGAAGAACTGCAATCTCAAAAGCCTCTAACCTTATATATGGAAGAAATCCAATGAAAAATTCTCTTTTATCCATATATTCATCAAGAAGCATATATGCATACAATGCATCTAAAAATTCCCACCTTTCCAACATATCATCAATATAACCTATAAGATTGAAAAAGCTCTCTTTAAGGATAAAACCCTTTAAAAATTTATGTAAAGGGAAATCGGTAGGGTATTCTCTTAATGACTTTGAGAGTTCAAACTCTTTTTCAGCTGAAAGCTTCATATATAAGGTAATAATTTGTTCCTCCTTTGTATTAAGCACATCCTCTTCAGAAAGCTTAAATTCCTTATGAAGAAAACCCTTTAATATTTCTATTAAAATTCTGCTCTCTCTTATGTTTTCAATCTTTTCTAATTTTTGAATTATTCTATCTAACTCATCTAACTTTCCATAAGAAAGATAAGATATTGCTAATCTTCTATACCCTACATATAAAAAATAATCAAATTTAATATCCTCTAATAAACTTTCAAGACTTTTAATTAAACTTATTACTTCTTCATAATTACAATACTGGATCTTATTCTTTATAATATTTCCTAAACTTATAACGACTAAATTTGGTGATAAATATTTGGATAGATTATATGCCTCTAAGGAAGCAGAAATAGACGCTCTTGGTCCATATAAATAAGCTTTTAAATCACCTATATTATTCAACAATTTATGCAAAATTACTTTGTCCTTTGTCTTATTTGCAAAAGAAAGACCAGTCTCAAAAAAGGATAATGCCTTATCATATTTATTTTCTCCAATAGTCAAAATTCCAAGCATGTTATAAAAATTAGCCAAATATTTAGGAGATGATTTAATATTTATAATTTGATCAAGATATTTATTAAAAAGATTTAAACCATCCTCAATCTTCTTAGACAAAAAATAATAACTTCCTATTCTTGAGAGAATCTCTGGAGTTTCATAAGATATAGCAATATCCATAAAATTATTGTTAATAATTTCTTCTGCCTCTTCATATTTACCAAGATAAGATAGACATCTAACCTTGGTTGCTAAATCTAATAAATTACTTTTTTCTAAATCATTTATAAGATCTAAAGCCTGAGAAAAATCTTGAAAATTGATAAGTAAATCAATTAGTTCCCTTATATAAAGATCCTTATTAGGTATCTCTTTTTGAATAATCTCCTTTAGAATAAAGCTCTTTCTCTGTAAATTATATGTACTTCTATACTCCTTAAGTTTAAATAAAGTCCAGTTCCTTAAATTATCTTCTGAAAGTAAAGCCAATCTTCCCCATAAATCAGAATAATTGTATGAAGAAAGCTTTTTAATAAATTTCTCTTTCAAAACTTTCTCATCCTTTATATAGCTTCTAATATAATTAAGCACATCCTCTGAAGCAAACCTCCATAAAGGATGTTCCCATTTTAAAATCCTGCTTTCAGCAAATTCCCTCATAAATTTAAGAGGACCATAAATCTCCTTAACAGCTTTTATAGTAGCAGAAGAAAATGTTTTACCTACTATAGTAAAAGTAAAAAGGGCATTTTTATCATTTTCAGAAAGGTTTGAGACCTTTTCATGAATAATTTCATCTAAAGGCTTAAATTGGTTCACAAAAATAACTTCTGCATTATTCCAATTACCTTTACTTAAATCATATAATTTTTCAGCTTCCTTAGGAGTAATATTAAAAGCCTTTGACATTTCATAAACCACAATACCTTCCTTAGTTATAGGTACCACATACTTATCAGGATTAAGCCTAAAACAGTTCAAATCAAAATCTTTACCTGCAATTAAAAATCTTATTCCATATTTTTCTTTTAAATAAGGCATTAGTTCAGCAAAAATTTCATTAAAATGTAAGTATTCTTGCCAATTATCAAAAAACCAGTATTTTATAGTTTTACGTTCAAGAATCACTTTAATAATATCCAAAATCTGTGATATTTCAGCATCCCTTGTTATTACCTCTTCAGCCTCATAATCTTTCAAAAAAGATAAAAATCTTGGATGTATGTAACGCCTTAAAATAGGTCCAACTATATTACCTTTTTCTTCTAAAAATTTCTTTTTATCTATCAAATCAAGTAATGATAAGAATAATTCACCGATAGGAGTTCTATGGGATGCATAATGGGTAAAAATAGATTGAGATTTTAATTTATTATGTAAAGACTTTAGTATATAGGTTCTTCCACTTCCCTGTGGAAAATCTAAATATACAATTTTCTCCCTGTCAAGAAGAGATTCTAAATAATTAATATTCTGCAAGATTAACCCCATTTACATACTTTTATTAGTTAAATTATATCACAAATTCATTAAAGATTTAATTTCTTTTATCAAACATTGAGCTTCATAATTTAATCTCTTCTCCCCAAGTTTTTCATTTACATTTTTAAGAGCCTCTCTTGTAAGACCAACTTTTACATCCACAGTATTACTTCCTATTCTATCAAGATCTACATAACCTAAATCTATACTCATCATTTCACTACTCTCCTCTATTCCAGCATGCATAGGATTTGCTGATACAAGCCCCTCTGGATACTTTACCTTACCCCAATGCCATCCCAAAACCTTCATAACCCTACTACTATATTCATTCTCCAATCTTTCAATTACTTCAATCTGTTCCTTTGCCATATGCCCACTACAAACCACCGCCATTTTAAATCCCGTTTTTTCCAAGAAAAAAAGCACATCATTAAGAAGATTATACAGATTATCTTTTTGTACAAATATGCTTCCTGGAATTTTTTCTTCTGCAAACATCTCCATACCCCATAATTTTTCTCCATCTTTTATCTTTGTACCATCAGTTCCTATAAATAAAGTGGGAAATAAAACTCCTCCCAGTTCATCCCATACCAACTCTAATACTTTTCTCGCTCTAAAGGCATCAGTGCCAAAAATCAAATGTTCTCCATGCCACTCTATAGGACTTATAGGTAAGTAAACTATGGGTTTACTACTCAAAACTTCCCTTAACTGATGAGGAAACATGGTTTCATATCTATATTTCATCATGTTTTTCACCCCCTGAAATTTTCTTCTCTAAAAATATTTTATCAGGGTCTATTTTTGTCACTTTATTATGGTATTCTATAGGTATAAAAGATAGCATTGTAAATAAAATATAAATAAAGTATATTTATATATAAAAGGGGGAAGATATGAGAATAAAATTAACATACGAAAGCTTAAATGGAGACATAATATTACCAAAACATTACAATCATCATATTCAAGCTCTTATATACAAAACCTTTACCCCTGATCTTGCTACCAAGCTTCATAATGTAGGTTTTCCCTTAGGAAAAAGAAGGTTTAAACTATTCACTTTTTCTCGCATATTAGAAAAAGGTATTCCTACAAAAGATAATGAAAAATTAATATTTAAGAGAAAAATAACCATATATTTCTCCTCTCCCATAGAAGATATAGTAGGAAATTTAGCTGAAAGAAGTTTTAAAGAAAGAGAATTTGAGTTATGCAATAAAAAGATATATATTTCTCAACTTGAAATAGTAACTACTCCAAAGATAGAAGAAAAAGTAATAATTAAAGCTTTATCCCCTATTACCATATATAGCACTTTATATAAAAAGGATGGAGAAAAAATTGTACATTATTACAAACCAATAGATAAAGAATTCTCAAAACTCATTGAGAAAAATGCAAAGAAAAAGTATCACCTCTTCTATGGCAAAGATCCAGACCAAATGTCACTTGAAATAAAACCAGTGAAATTCTCGGTACAAGAAAACTTAAAAATTATAAAGTTTAAAGACACTATTATAGAGGGATATACGGGAATTTATGAAATCTCAGGAAGCCCAGAATTAATTTACCTTACTTATGAAACAGGCTTAGGAAATAAAAATTCAGCAGGATTTGGAATGTGGGAAATATGGAGAGGAAAGGAGAGTGAAGAAGATGCTTGATGCGGTTAAAGAGATAGGTGACATATTATTAAAAAAGAATATCAAAAACCAGATTGAAAACCTTATCGAAGATCCAAATGCTAATAAAAGATATAATAATGTCTTTTGCTTAACTTTTGAAGGAAACCATGAAATAAAGTACATAGGAATTGAGCCTGAAGAATATGAGTCGGACAAGAAAACAAAATACCTATATAGAAGTGGTTCCGCTAATGGACCTAATTTTACACCTTCTACTAAAGTTACAGAAATAGAAAAAACTTTATCCATTAAAGTCTTAAATTGGTTTAAAGATGTTCTTTCCCAAAAAAATTTAGAGCTTTCTAAAGAAGAAAAAGAATACTTAGAAAAGATTTATACGGAATTAAAAAATCATGAAAATGAAATAATAGAGGAATTCAAGCAAAAGTTAAAAGATATACCAAAAAAAGAAGGCGTATTTTTAACCTTAAAATTCAAAAAAGAAGGAAAAACAGAATATTTAGGAGACAAAGAGATTTTTACAAAAACCTTAGAAAAATTGGTAAAAATAAAAGAAGGTAAAAAAGGTTCTAATATAGGCCAATGTTCCATATGCTTAGAGGAAAAAGAAGTTACCATAGGTGATGGAATATATACCTTCTATACAATAGATAAACCCGGATTCATCTCTGGTGGTTTCAAAGAAAAAGAAGCATGGAAGAATTTTCCATTATGTGAAGATTGTAGAAGAAGTTTAGAAAAAGGTAAAGAATATATTGAAAAAGAGCTCACCTTCAAAATGGCAGGAATTTCCTATCAACTTATTCCCAAATTTCTCATTGGAAGAGAATTTATAAAAGAAGATGTTTATAATATTTTTTTCGATACACCAAAATTACTATCTCTAAAGAAAAATACTGCCAAGAGATATCTTGGAGATGAAGAAGATATTCTACAGTATTTATCTGCCACCGAAGATTATCTTACTTTAAACTTTTTATTTATAGAAAAGAAACAAAGCGCAGAAAAAATCCTTGCCCTTATAGAGGATGTTTTACCCTCTCGATTAAGAAGTATCTTTAAAGCAAAAGAACAAGTAGATAAATTATTTAATACAGATTTTACTATGAGAAATATATGGACTTTCTTTTCAAAATCAGATCCCGACAAAAGAGAAGCAGACCTCGTAAATTACTTTTTGGAAATTGTAGATCGCATATTCAAGGATAGACCTATAGATAAAAACTTCATATTCCAATTTTTAATGAGAAAGATAAGGAACCAATATGTTAGAGATGAATATTTCTCATCTGCAGTAAAAGATGCCATAATGTCCCTTTTATTCTTACTATATCTGAACTTAATACCTATGGAGGTGATAGATATGGAAGAAGAAAGATTATTTGAGCCTGTATTCAAAAAGTTTTCCCCTGCTTTTAATCATCCTCTTAAAAAGGGACTTTTCTTGCTTGGTGCCTTAACCCAAATGCTGTTAAATGTACAATATTCAGAAAGAGGTAGTGATCCTTTTAGAAAACAACTAAAAAGTTTAAAAATGGAAGAAAAAGACTTTAAAGGGCTTCTCCCCAAAGTAATAAATAAATTACAAGAGTACGATTCCTTTGATAAAGGAAAACAAAAATTAGCAGAAGAAGCCTCTTACTATCTACTTCTTGCTGGAGATAATTGGAAACTTTCAAATGATGAGCTTAATTTCTACTTTGCATGCGGTATGAGCTTATTAGATGAATTAATTCCATATATCTATCCAGAAAAAAATTAAAATAAGGAGGTGTATTTTATATGGATGTGATAAAAAATAGATCTGAAATTCTTTTTCTCTACGATGTAACAGATGCAAATCCAAATGGGGATCCAATGGATGAAAACAAACCAAGAATTGATGAGGAAACAGGAGTAAATATTGTTACAGACGTAAGACTTAAAAGAACAATAAGAGACTATCTATATGAGTATAAAGGATTGGAAGTTTTTGTTAGAGAAATAAGAGATGACAAAGGAGAACTAAAAACTAAAGAAGATAGATTAAAAGAATTCAAAGATAATAATGAAATTATTGAAAAGTGCATTGATATAAGACTTTTTGGGGCAACTACTGCAGTAGAAGGAAAAACTATGACTTTAACTGGACCAGTACAGTTTAAATTTGGAAGATCTCTTCATAAAGTGGATCTTACCTATATAAAAGGGACAACAGTCATGCCCTCAAAAGCAGGTAAAACTCAAGGTACCTTTACCGAAAAATACATTCTTCCTTACTCTTTAATAGCCTTTTATGGAATAGTAAATGAAAATTTGGCAAAAGTCCAAAATATTCCCCTTACTGAAGAAGATATAGATAATATGCTGGAAGGAATATGGCATGGGACAAAGAATTTAATATCTACATCAAAATTTGGCCAAGTTCCAAGACTTCTAATACAAGTTATTCACAAACCTGATTCATACTTTTACATGGGTGAATTAGACAGAAGAATAAAGCTTATATCAGAAATAGAGGATGAAAAAATAAGAGATATATCACAAGTAAAAATAGATATCACAGAACTAATAAAGGTGTTCACAGAAAATAAGGATAAAATTGAAAAAATTAGATATAAAGTAGATGAAAGAGTAAACTTAGTATTAAATGGAAAAGAAATCTCCTTGAAAGAATCTCTAAAAGATTTCAAAGTAGAAGAACTACCATTTTAGGAGATGATTTTTAATGAAAGTCTTGGTTTTTGATATTTTTGGAGAATTTGCCCATTTCAGAAAATTCTATACCACCTCATCACCTCTTTCCTTTCCTTTTCCTCCACCTCCTACTATATTTGGCATGCTTGGAGCTATTTTAGGAATAGATAGAAAAGAATACTTAGAAACTTTTTCCTTTGAAAATTGCAAAATAGCATTACAAATTGTAAATCCTATTAAAAAGATAAGATTAGGCTTAAATTTGATAAACACAAAAGGAAACATTTGGATACCTCTCAAAAAGAAAAATCATGATGCAAGAACCCAGGTAAAAACAGAATTTATTAAAGATCCAAGATATAGAATATATTTTTATCATGAGAATGAAGAACTATTTAATAAACTTGCAGAAAATATTAAAAATCACAAAAGTTATTACACGTTCTCTTTAGGCCTTTCAGAGCTTTTAGGAGATTTTCAATTTATGGGAATAAAAGAATTTACAGAGAAAGAAAATGGAGAAATATATGTATCAACTTTAATTCCTATATCCCTAATATTAGAAAATAAGATAATCTTTGAGGAAGGAAAAAGCTACTTTAGAGAAAGAATTCCATTAATAATGAATAGCAATAGAATAGTAGAAAGATACGAAGATGTCATCTTTGAAAGCCAAGGAAAACCCATCAAAGTTAAAGTAGATAAATACTATCAGGGAGACGATGGAACAAATGTCATATTTCTCTAATTTATTTTCCCATCCAGATAAATATTTAGAAATACACTTAAAGAATACTATGAATCTTGCTTTCCATTTCTTAAACGAAATACCTATGGAAAACCTACTTCTTTCAAAAGAACAATTACAGAAATTAATTAAAATAAATACTTTATCTCATGATATAGGAAAAGCCACTAAATTTTTCCAAGAATATTTACTCTCTGGAGAGGAAGAGGGAAGTAAGGAAACAAGGCACTCTCTCCTCTCCTCTCTTATTGCTTATTACATCACACAGAAAGCTTTTGAAAAAGAAAATATTCCTGATAACATCAAAACAATACTTCCCATATTCTCTTATATAAATGTTAAAAGACATCATGGAAATTTTATGGATATACTTATTGAATTGGACATTTCTGAAGAAGAAAAAGAATTACTGTATAGACAAATTGAAAGTATAGATGAAGAGAAATTTAATATATTGATAAAAAATACAGATGATGCTTTATTTAGTGAAATTACAAAAGATAAATTAAAAGATATTGTTGAAGCAGTATCAAAAGATATAAAGATTAAAAGGATAAAAATCAAAAACCTTAAGCATGAAAATTCTCCAGAATACTATTTATTAAATAATCTACTCTTCTCCCTCCTAATAGATGCAGACAAAAGTGAAGTAACCATAGGAAAACCAGAAAGAAATCCCTTAGAAATCCCATATATAGTAGTAGATCATTATAAAAAAGAGCTAAAAACTGATAGAAAGCCTATAAATGAACTTAGAGAAAAAGCATATCAAGAAGTAATAAATAAAGAGATTGATCTTGATCAAAAGATTTATTCTCTAACTCTACCAACAGGCCTTGGAAAAACCTTTACATCCTTTGCTTTTGCCCTTAAGTTAAGAGAAGAGATAAGAAAAAAGAAAGGATATATCCCAAGAATCATATATTCATTACCCTTCCTAAGTATTATAGAGCAAAATGCAAGTGTACTTGAAAATGTCCTAATAAAATATTTTGGTAACATAGATTCTACCATGATATTAAAACATCACCATCTTTCAGAAATCTATTATAAATACAACGATAATGAAATAGAGCCAGATCACGCAAAAATATTAATAGAAGGATGGAATTCGGAAATAATAATAACCACATTTGTACAACTCTTTCATACATTAATATCAAATAAAAACTCAAATCTAAGAAAATTACATAGAATATTTGGAAGTATAATCATATTAGATGAAGTACAATCTATTCCTATTAAATATTGGTACCTTTTAAGAGAAATATTTAAAGAACTTGTAGAAAAATTTAATACCTATATTATTTTCTCTACAGCCACTCAACCCCTTATATTTAATAAAGATGAAACCTTTAATTTAATAAACACTGAAGACTACTTTACAAAGCTAAATCGCACAATATTAATTCCTCGTCTTAATGAATCTCTCTTATTAGAAGAGTTCCTTGAAAATATTGAACTTAAATCTGATAAATCTTATATGTTTATCTTTAATACAATAAACTCAGCCCAAAAATTTTATAATCTTTTAAAAGAAAAAACTAAGGAGGATATAGTTTTTCTTTCAAGCCACATAATACCCAAGGAGCGTTTAAAAAGAATTGAAAGTATAAAAAAGGGAGAAAAAAGAATAGTGGTTACAACCCAATTAGTAGAGGCAGGAGTGGATATTGATTTAGATGTTGTTTATAGAGATATTGCTCCCTTGGACTCTATAAACCAGTCAGCAGGAAGATGTAATAGAAACTGGTTAAAGGATATAGGAGAGGTATACCTATATTCATTACAAGATGATAGAAGAAGATATGCTTCATACATCTATGACAAAATCCTTTTGGATGTTACTAACAATATTCTTAAAAAAGATGAAAAAATAGAAGAGATAAAATTTCTTAACTATATACAAAATTATTTTTATGAGATTAGTGAAAGAAAGTCTAAAGACATATCTAAAAACTTTTTAGATGCCATATATTCATTAAGATATTCAGGATATACTGAAAATGAAAATGATAAATGCATAGGTATTGAAGATTTCAAACTTATTGAAGAAGATCAACCCAAAATTGACGTATTTATAGAATTGAATGAAGAAGCAGAAAACCTATGGAACCAATATATAAAACTTAAAGAAATAAAAGATATATTTGAAAGAAGATTAGAATTTCTAAAAATAAGAAGTGATTTCTATAAATATGTAATATCAATTCCTATAAGAGCAGAAAATCTACCAGCCATTGAATATGGTTTTGGATATATATCAAAGGACAATTTAGATGATTTCTATGACAGAGAGACAGGATACAAAATTAAAAGCGGTATTTTACTCTGGTGAGATATGATTACAGGAAGTTTAATTGAGAGTTTCTTAATATGTGAGAGACAAGCGTGGCTTATGGCACATCAGGTAACTCCTGATCAAGACCATCCATACTTAGAAATAGGAAGACTCATAGATGAAGAAAGTTTCACAGAAGAAAAGAAAAAGATAAGCTTAGAAAACATGATTATAGACCTTATAAAAACTGAAAACAAAACATTAATCATAGGAGAGATAAAAAAGAGCTCAAAAGCCCAAGATATGGCAAAACTTCAACTCGCTTTTTACCTATATTCCCTCAAAAATAACTATGGCATAAAGGCTGATGGAATACTCATATTTCCCAAAGAAAAAAGAAGAGTTAGGGTAATATTAGACAAAGAACTGGAAGAGAAAATTGAGGATACTATTAAAAAGGTAGAGATTCTCATATATAGGGAAAGACCCCCATTACCCCAAAAAATTCCTTATTGTAAACTCTGTGCATATAGGGAGTTTTGCTGGTCATGAGTGAAAGTATATATATCTTTACTAGTGGAGAATTAAAAAGAAAGCATAATACTATATATTTTGAAACCTCTGATGGTCAGAAAAAATATTTACCAATAGAAAATGTAAGAGATTTGCATATATTTGGTGAAGTAACTTTAAATAAAGAAATATTAGAATATCTATCCCAAAAAGAAATAATCCTTCATTTTTACAATTACTACGAATATTATGTGGGAAGTTTTTATCCAAGAGAGCATTATAATTCAGGATATATGATACTAAAGCAAGCAGAATATTACTTAGATCAAGAAAAAAGATTAGAATTAGCAAAAAGCTTTGTAAAAGGAGCTATTGATAATATAAGAAAGGTTTTAAGCTATTATACGAATAGAGGTAAAGATTTATTAAAATCTAAAATACAATCCATAGAAGATTTAGCTGAAGGCCTTGAAGATTGCGAAAAAGTAGATGAGATAATGGGGATAGAAGGTAACATAAGAGATATTTATTATTCTTGTTTTAATGAAATTACAGAAAATGAAGATTTCTTCATAGAGGAAAGAACAAAAAGACCACCCTCTAATTATATGAATGCTCTTATAAGTTTTGGAAATTCACTGCTCTATACAGCAATTCTCTCTGAAATATATAAGACCCATTTAGATCCAAGAATAGGATATCTGCACGCTACAAACTTTAGAAGGTTTTCCCTAAATTTAGATATAGCAGAAATATTTAAACCAATAATTGTAGATAGAATAATCTTTTCTTTAGTAAACAAAAAAGAAATTACTCCCAAAGATTTTGACGAAAAGTTGGAAGGCGTATATCTTAAAGAAAAAGGGATGAAACTCTTTGTACAAAATTTTGAAGAAAAAATGAAAACTACTATTCAATATAAAGATTTAGGAAAAATTTCTTATAGAAGGTTAATAAGATTAGAACTATACAAACTTGAGAAACATTTATTAGGAGAAGAAAAATATTCTCCATATATCTCTCCTTGGTAAATGTATATAATAATGGTTTATGATGTAAATCAGAAAAGGGTCAATAAAGTGCTAAATACAGCAAGAAAGTATTTAGAATGGATACAAAACTCAGTTCTTGAAGGAGAAATTACAGAAGCAAAATTTGAAAGATTAAAAAGAGAAATAGAATTAATAATAGATGAAGAAGAAGATTCTGTTATTTTCTATATTATGAGAACCACAAAATATTCAGAAAGACAGATAATAGGAATAGAGAAAAATAAGAGGGAACAGATATTATAAAAGATCATTATATATATCTATCACTTTTCTTTTTAAAACTGGATGTACAAAATCTGGTTCAATCTCAGAAATAGGTCCCATAACAAAGGTCCTATTATGGGCATCAGGATGTGGTATTATTAATTCTTCTGATTCAATCACTAAATCGTCATAAAATATGATATCCAAATCAATATTTCTCGGACCCCATTTAAAAATTCTTTTTCTTCCCATCTCTTCTTCAATATTTAACAAAACTCTTAACAAGGAAAAGGGATCAAGACTTGTTTCTACTAAACAAACAGCGTTTAAAAAACTATCCTGATCTTTATATCCATATGGTTCTGTTTCTATTATAGAAGAAACTTTTAAAATTTTAATTCCTTTTTCTTTAAGCTTTTCTATAGCTATTTCTATATTTTTTCTTTTATCTCCTAAATTACTCCCCAATGCTATGAAGGCCTTATGCATTTCAAAGCCTCTATAACATCAATTACCCTCTTATTTTCCTTTACATCATGAACTCTAACAATATCTACATCCTTAAGTACACAAAGAGCTGTAACTCCAAGGGTACCCTCTAATCTTTCCTCAGGAGGAATATCTCCTAAAGCTTTTCCTATAAAACTTTTTCTTGAAGCTCCTATTAAAATAGGTTTTTTCAAACTTTTAAATTCTGTTATTCTGGCTAATATCTCTAAATTATCCTCATATCTCTTCCCAAAACCTATACCTGGATCAATAACTACTTTATCCAGATCAACCCCATATTTCTCTGCATAATTTAATCTTTCTAAGAAAAATTCATATATTTCTTTAATTACATCCTCATAATATGGATTTACCTGCATATCCTTAGGTGTACCTTTCATATGCATTAAAACATAAGGGATTTTATACTCAGAAACAACTTTAACAAGACTATCATCAAGTCTAAATCCACTGATATCATTTATCATATCTGCTCCCAACTCTATTGCCTTTTCAGCCACTTTTGCTCTATAGGTATCCACTGATATAAAAACATTTGAAAAATTTTCCCTAATTACCTTTACCGCAGGAATAACCCTATTAATTTCTTCATTTTCATCTATAGGATCAGATCCAGGTCTTGTTGATTGTCCACCAATATCAATAATATCTACCTTGTTTTCTATCATATATTTAGCAGTATTCAAAATCTCTTCTAAATTTATCTTGCGAGAACCAGCATAAAAAGAATCTGGAGTCACATTTATTATTCCCATTATCAAAGTTCTATCAAAGGTTATTTTTCTCTTCCAAGGAGATTCAATATAAGATACTTTATCCTTCTCAAAAAAATTCTTTAAAAGCTTATAAACCTTAGGAACATCGAAATAATTAATATTTTCTAATTTATTCATAAGAATATCATAATGCTTTTTTGTTCCAAGAAGAATTACATCACTTTTATCCACCTTACAATTTACAACATTTTTATGAACTACAACATCTCCTCCAATAGCAAGCATCTCCTGCTTCAAAATATTAGCAGTAGGAGAATTAATGTCAAAAATCTTTAAAGGAATAATTCTACTTTTTCTAAGAAAAATTGAAAAAGAATCAAAATGAGCCCCAACTTTTTCCATCTCTTTTATTAAAAATTCAGGTGTTAACTCCATTATCATTCTTTAACCACCCCTTTTCTACACATGCAAAAGCTTCATGATTATGAATGCTTTCAAAACTTACTACTTCTACCCTATACCACTCTATCCTTTTATCCTTATCCAAAACAAAGGCTATATCTCTTACTACATCTTCTACAAATTTGGGATTATTATATGCCATCTCTGTAATAAATTTCTCATCTGGACGTTTTAAAAGAGAATAAATTGGGGCACTCGCAGAATTCTCTGCTATTTCAACTAAATCCTCAAACCATATAAGTTTCTTCGACCTAACTTCTATATTTGCTATAGCTCTTTGATTATGAGCTCCAAACTCGCTTATCTCCTTAGAACAGGGGCAAAGAGTATGAATAGGCACCTTTACCCCTACAATCATTTCCAAATCTTTAAAAAGTTCTGCCTCAATTATACATTCTATTTTATTAGGTGACTCCATTTGCGAAATTGGGGCCTTTTTCCATATAAAATAAGGGAAAATAAGTTTTATGTGGCTACTTTCTGCTTTTAACTTTGTCTTAACCTTCTGCAAAATTCTTTCTAAATTTTCAGGCCTAATCACATCAATTTCATTCAAAACTTCTACAAATCTACTCATATGCGTACCTCTTAAATCATGCCTAAGATCAACAGAAAGATCTATTTTCGCTATCGTATATTGATGACCTTTTCTTTGATCAAAAACCTTTATAGGATAATAAAAATTTTTAATCCCAACTTTTTTCAGGGATATACCTCTTTCATCTTTCTCATTTTGTACATCTTTTAAATTATCCACCTCTATAGATCACTCCACTATCTGACGTTTCCCATATCTGTACTTCATAAAGAGAAAAATTTTTACCTCTTAATTTTTCTTCTAATTTATTCCAAACCCACATAGCTATATTTTCAGCTGTAGGTTGTGAAATAATTTCATTTATATAACTATGATCCAGTACATCAATAATTTCCCTTTTTACAATATCTTTTAATTCTACAAAATCCAAAATCATCCCTTCATCATCAGGTTTACCTTGCAAGACTATTACTAATTCATAGGTATGTCCATGTAATCTCTCGCACTTTCCCTTATAGCTTACTAAATTATGAGCTGCATCAAATTTAAACTTCTTAATTAAAAACATTTTCTATTTATTCTCCTTACTTGTCTTATATAAGTCTCTTAATAAATCTCTATAGATTATACCATTTAAGTCAAAAATTTATAAATCTTCATTATATGGCATGATTAAATTTGTTACATAAAAATTTAAATCAAATAAAGTTTTCTTCAAATTTCTTTTAGATCGACAGAAAATGTAACAATTAGGAATAACCCTCTTTCAATACTAAACTTGATACTTACTAACCTCTTAATGATTTTTTTACCCACATCTTAATCAATAATAGAAATTTCCTTTATCAGAAAATATTTCAGCTTATTCTTAAAAACTATTTTTACAGTCTACCCCCGATAACCCCCAAAACTCTGGGGGATCGACAGAAATATAAATTTTTATATCAAACCCTATTTACATCTAACTTTTCTTATGCTATACTACCCACAAAATTGTAGCGTACCTATAAGGGTAGTAATTTTTAGAAAGGTCTCTTTTTGCCCTTTTTACGGGTTTGTAGCGTACCTATAAGGGATTGAAACTCGTACTCTTCTTCATATTTCTTCTCTATTTCTTTAGTTTGTAGCGTACCTATAAGGGATTGAAACCTACCAATTATTTTTTTATTTGCCTCGTAAATTGCCTGTTTGTAGCGTACCTATAAGGGATTGAAACAATTCCTCATTCCTTACTCCATCCAACCAAAATTTTGTTTGTAGCGTACCTATAAGGGATTGAAACGTAGTGGCATAAGTCCTTGCCTTAATCCTTCTCCAAGTTTGTAGCGTACCTATAAGGGATTGAAACTCTCCACCTGCAAGTGATACTGTGTAATAAACCTTGCGTTTGTAGCGTACCTATAAGGGATTGAAACTCTTTTGTCCCAGCCCTTCCCTAAAACCTTTTTCTACGTTTGTAGCGTACCTATAAGGGATTGAAACTCTCTCGCGGAAGACTACTCCCTATAAGTTCTTCAAGTTTGTAGCGTACCTATAAGGGATTGAAACTTGCCGTCTACGAAAGATATTTTTAAGAGATTACTATGTTTGTAGCGTACCTATAAGGGATTGAAACTCTTTGCATAAATTTTAGGGGGAATTCTTAAATGAAGTTTGTAGCGTACCTATAAGGGATTGAAACAAGATTTTTTCTTCCTGAGTATTTTTAATACAGAAACTGTTTGTAGCGTACCTATAAGGGATTGAAACTAAATCGGAAGATGATGTTTTATATAAACCTTACTATGTTTGTAGCGTACCTATAAGGGATTGAAACTCTTCCAAATCTACAATACTTACCCCATATCCACTTATGTTTGTAGCGTACCTATAAGGGATTGAAACCTTTGTACTCTGCAATCATATTTAAATTCTCAAAGAGTTTGTAGCGTACCTATAAGGGATTGAAACTTTCTTCACACATTCCTTTTATTCTTGAATAAATCCGTTTGTAGCGTACCTATAAGGGATTGAAACCCTCCTCTTAAGCTCTCTACTACTATTCTATAACAAGTTTGTAGCGTACCTATAAGGGATTGAAACGATAAATTTTTCATGGTCGATAGTGTAGATTATTCAAGTTTGTAGCGTACCTATAAGGGATTGAAACGTAGTGGCATAAGTCCTTGCCTTAATCCTTCTCCAAGTTTGTAGCGTACCTATAAGGGATTGAAACTCTCCATCTCTCCGTGAACAAGCTTTTTCTCTACATGTTTGTAGCGTACCTATAAGGGATTGAAACCTTTGTACTCTGCAATCATATTTAAATTCTCAAAGAGTTTGTAGCGTACCTATAAGGGATTGAAACTTTCTTCACACATTCCTTTTATTCTTGAATAAATCCGTTTGTAGCGTACCTATAAGGGATTGAAACCCTCCGGCCCTTTTTCTCCTATAATCCCCAGAACCTGGTTTGTAGCGTACCTATAAGGGATTGAAACAAGATAAGAATTTTTCAAGCGTCATCACGACTAAGTAGTTTGTAGCGTACCTATAAGGGATTGAAACTTCAAATTTTAATCAATAGAGGAATAAAAATGGGGGGTTTGTAGCGTACCTATAAGGGATTGAAACTAGGTTCTTTTGTCCTTGTTGCCCTTACCACGATATGTTTGTAGCGTACCTATAAGGGATTGAAACCTTTGTAGTCGCCTATGTATAGCTCTCCATCTTTTTGTTTGTAGCGTACCTATAAGGGATTGAAACTCGATAGATTGGACACCGCTCGGCCGAAACGGTATGGGTTTGTAGCGTACCTATAAGGGATTGAAACTACAGTGAGAGCATCAGGAGCACAAGGAGCAGGTTTGTTTGTAGCGTACCTATAAGGGATTGAAACTGGTTATCTAAGGGTATTGAAGCAAAGGGGGATAATGTTTGTAGCGTACCTATAAGGGATTGAAACATATATACTCGAGTATTTCTTTTTTATTAAGGAATAGTTTGTAGCGTACCTATAAGGGATTGAAACATGTCGATAATGAATGTTCCAGTCAAGTCTGCAGCTAGTTTGTAGCGTACCTATAAGGGATTGAAACCAATTTAGGATGGCTTAAAACAGAGGTTTATGACCAAGTTTGTAGCGTACCTATAAGGGATTGAAACTTCCAATACTTAAATCGTTTAGAGTGTTTTTCCTCCAGTTTGTAGCGTACCTATAAGGGATTGAAACTTTTCTATCCTATCGAGCTCATTCTGTACCTCTACATGTTTGTAGCGTACCTATAAGGGATTGAAACTTTAGTTTTGTGATTTTCCCCCTTTTTGTGGATTTCGTTTGTAGCGTACCTATAAGGGATTGAAACATATCTTCATAATATTTTTCAAAAAACAAGAAGCTTGTTTGTAGCGTACCTATAAGGAATTGAAACTATAAAACCTTATTTTTTCACTTTGCAATTCTTTCTTGTTTGTAGCGTACCTATAAGGGATTTGAAATTTACTAATCTTTGAGATATAATGGTTTTGCTGCTTTATACTTTTGTAAAAGTTCATTAATATGTTATATAGGCATAATTAAAATGAAAGAAAAAGCTAAGTATTTAAAGACTAAAATTCCTGCCATATTTTTAGCATTAAAAAGGAAAGATACTCCTCTTGTAGCTAAATTATTCGCCTTTATAACTATTATCTATGCTTTATCTCCCATAGATTTAATTCCTGATTTTATACCTGTATTGGGCTATTTAGATGACCTAATCATTCTTCCTTTATTAATATCCCTTACAATCAGGTTTATTCCTAAAAATATTATAGAAGAATGTGAAAAAATTGTAGAAAATTCAAGTGATCTTCCCTTAAATAAAAAATGGTACTACGGGCTTCCAATCATATTTATATGGATTATGATTATATTGATTATTGTTAAGAAAATATTTTTTAAGTGAAGAATTTTCATAAAATCAAATTTAAATTGATTAGCTCTCCTACTAAATCAGGATAAAAATCTAATCAAATCAAGAAACCCTGGACTTATTAAAAAGCATATTTGGTAATTTAAATAAAATTTATAGTAGATATTTTAACTCCATTTTAATATAATAATGGATAAAGATCTCTTAAAATAAGAAACATGGGGGATAAGGTAGTTATAAAAACCGAAGAAGATAAAGAATTTACAATTATCTCTTTCACTCTTAGTGAGAATATAGAACCATCTATACTTAGAGAAATTACTCCTCCCAAAATTAATTCAAGAAAAGGCTTAATCATAAGTGGAAGAGGCCCTATATGGTTATATGGCTTTTTAATTCATTATTATCACTCTACTCCCTTTATTGCAGTTTATGATCCAAGATTAGGGGCTGTTGTTATAGAAACTCACGTACCTTCAATAAAAGTGGGAGATGTTTTAGATATCTATATTGATGGGGAGGGATAAACTTGGATGATACAAAAATTTTGCTTTCTTCTTTATTTCACGATATAGGAAAGGTCTTAGAAAGAACTAAAAAATTTGAAAAACAAGAACTTCCTCAAGAATTTCAGAAAATCTCTTATGGACACCCAAGATATTCTGCCTTCTTAGTAAGAGTCATAAGAGAAAATTCAGACAAAAATTTTCCCAAGTTTTTAGTAGAGAATCTAACAGAAGAAGTAGAAGATATAGTTTTAAATCATCATAATCCTACTAATGAATATGGACTTATAGTACAAATTGCAGATTGGCTTTCTTCTTCAGAAAGAGAGGAAAAAGAAGAACAAAAAGTACAATACACAAATATACCGTTATCAGCCCCCTTCAAAAGAATAGATGAAAATGCTGATGAGCTTTTTTATCCACTAACAACTTTAGAAAATATATTTCCTCAAAAAGAAGTAAAAATAGATCCATATGAATATGACAAACTCTTTAATGAGTTTCTAAATAAACTCAAATATGTGGAAAGTTTTGAACAACTTTTACTTCTTTATGAATATTTCTTCTCTAATGTACCTGCTCAAACAGTTGGTTTTGAACCTGATATATCCATATACGATCATTCCAGAATTACTACTGCTCTTTCTCACATTTTATACAAAAACTATACAAATGGAATATTAACAAGAGAAGATTTAGAAAAAATAAAAAATGGACTATTACCACAAAAAAAGAATGATACCCAAGACGATATATTTAATAAAAAATTATTTACTTTTATAAATGGAGACCTTTCTGGAATCCAAAGTTTTCTTTTTAATGTCTCTTCAGAAAGAGCCGGCAGAATGTTAAAAGGAAAATCTATATTTTTAGATCTATTAACGAGATATTCGGCAAAATATATTCTTGAAAATACAGGGTTTACTCAGGTAAATGCTATATACATTGGAGGAGGTAATTTTGAGCTTTTATTATCATACATTCCCGAAGATACACTAAAAAAACTTAGATCCTTTATTACAGAAAATTTGTGGAAACTACTCGGTGAAGACCTGTATCTTGGTATTGAATGGATGTATCTTTCTATAAATGATCTGTTTAATTTTATAGAAAAGAAAAAAGAACTTAAAAATATCTTAGAAAAAAGAAAAAAGAGTAGATATAAAGAAATTGACAATTTTTACGATGTCATAATTAAACCAAAGGATGAAAATATAGGAGAAGGAGAATATTGTACTATATGTGGTAAAAAGAAGGTTAAAGATGCAAGTCCCCAAGAAAGATGGTGCAATACATGCAATTCTTTTGTGGAGCTTGCAAATGACGCAATTAAAGCAAATTACCTTATTGAAGAAAAGGTAAACTTAAGGACAAATACCCCTGATACCATATTTGATTTCTTTAAAAATCTTGGTTACTCACTAAAATTTGAGCCCCATATTGAGAAAAAACCTAATATAAGAATTTATAAGCTTGAAGATGTCATTCTTAATGAAGATTTTATACCTCATGGATTTTTATTAGGAAGCTTCAAAATAGATATTACCGATTTTGAAGAGATAGCCAAAAGGAATATGAAGAAAATAAATAATGAAAATTACGGAGATATGAAACTTGCCTATCTAAAAATGGATGCAGATAATATGGGTTCTATATTTAAAAAGCTTTCAGAGAAAGAAAGGGAAAAACAAAAAGATAATAATTCAGATAAAAAATCATTGGCATTAACAAGATATGGAATATTAAGTAGAAGAATAGAATTATTCTTTGAAAAAGAAGTACTCAAATTAATAAAAGATTGTCAAAAATCAGATGAGAATCAAACACCAGAAAAAGGCAAGAAGGGATATATATATCCAATATTCATAGGAGGAGATGACCTATTTGTTATTGGTACATATGACGAAATAAATGATCTTGCTTTAAAAGTACATAATAAATACTCTGAATACACAGGGTCCAAAAATGTTTTTACCATTTCCGGAGGTATATACTACTTACCCGATAATTTCCCATTAATTAGAGGAGCATCATTAGTAGAGGAAGGTTTAGAGAGAGCCAAAAGCTTTAAGTATCCTGAAGAAGAAACTCCTCAAAAAGGAAAGCTATGTATTGAGGAAGATATTTTAAGTTATAAAGAATTTGAAAAAGCAATAAAAATATCTAATGATATAACTGATGGAATATTAAAATATAAGGGTGAAAAATTTTCAAGAGCAGTTATATCTAAAATTCAAAGATCTATAAAAGGCTTTAATCCTCTTCTTGAAGCAAGCTTAAAAGGTAAGATAAGCCCTCCTGCAATATGGAGATTCATGTATTATTTAAGAGATTACCCGAAATTAGCAAATGAATTATCTGATATACTTCTTACAAACCTTTTTGAAAGGGGGGAAGAAAGGATAAGAAATCCGAGATTAATTATTGTTGCTACAAAGATTGCCAAAATGAAAACAAGAAGGGGGCGTGAACAATGAATAATATTCCAACAAAAGAGAATAGATCTTCTGAAGTTATATGGAGAGAAAACATAACAAAAAAATTAGAACAAAACTTCTCAAACAAAATTTTAAACTATGATAACTTGGAATTAGAAGAATTTAAAAAATTTAATAAACAAGTACAAGATTATATGAAAGAAAAAGCTAACAATATCACATCATCAAAGTTAAGAAAAATCTTTGAAATTATTAAAAAAGCCCAATCTGTTACTGATCTTGTGATGACTCTACCCTATTTAGCCTATTTAGTAGGAAGAGAAGAGAATAGATCTAAAAAAGATGCTTTAGGTGAGATCTATATATTATTAAAAGAACCAATAATGCAGGCTACAGACGACAAAACCCATGTTAAAAATATTCAAAAATTTATGGAAACCCTTGTAGCATACCAGAAATTCTATGGTAGAGATTAATATAGGGGGGAGAATAATGAATAAATTTCAAGGTAAATTATTTATAGAAGGAGAAATAATCTTAGTCACTGGTTTACATATAGGTGGATCAAAGGAAACAGGAGAGATTGGTGGACTTGATAATCCTGTTATAAAAACAGTAAAAGGTGTCCCTTATATACCCGGTTCTTCTCTAAAAGGTAAAATTAGATGTCTTCTTGAAAGAACTTTATTAAATTTAGAAAATGGTGAGCCATGTGGTTGTGGTAGAGAAGATTGTGTAATATGCAATCTTTTTGGTTCTCACTCAGCAAGAAATAAAACCTTAACCCGTTTAATTGTTAGGGATTCCTTTTTAGATGAAGAACATTTTAGAAAGGAATTTGGAGAGATATTAGAGGATGAATATACGGAAGAAAAAACTGAAAATATTATAGATAGAATAAATGGTACAGCTTTACATCCAAGAACTATGGAAAGAGTTCCCGCAGGGGCAAAATTTAAATTTTCAAGTGCCATAAGTTATTATGAAAATGATAATATAGATGCATTAACCAGAACATTTATAGAGGGGCTAAGATTATTAGAAGATGATTATCTTGGAGGAAGCGGTACCAGAGGTTATGGACAAATCAAGTTTGAAAACCTTAATTTTTATGTAAAAAATCTTAACTCTTATATGGGAGATAATAAAAAACATCCTATCCTTTCAAACATAAAATCTTTAAGTAATATAAATATTAACGAATTAATCAAAGAATTAGAAACAAAAATGAAGGTGAAAAAGAATGAGAGTTGAAATATATAAGCTTTTTAGAGAAGGACCTATTGTATTACATATAGGACTTCGAAGAATGGATAGAACCTCTCATTTAATTCACTCAGATACCCTTTTTTCTGCTCTCAGTAATTCATTATTTAAAATATTTGATGAGGATAAATTTAATGAATTTGAAGAAAAATTAATAATTTCTTCAGTATTTCCTGGATTAAGAGGAACTTCAAAAGATATACTATTCTTACCTATGCCCAATATTCCCATAAATATGCAGGATGAAAAGGATCATAAAAAGTATAAAAGATTTCAATGGATTTCTTGGAATGGGCTAAAAGAATTACTTAAATATTATGATAAAGACAATGAAATTATTCATTTAAAGACAATAGAAAACTTAAAACCTATAAATTCAAAATTCTTAATCTCCATAGAAGAATACGAAGAACTAAAAGAATTTAGGGAAAAAGATGAAAATATTATATTTATGGAAACAAATTTAGAACCTAAAGTTTCTATACCAAGAGTGCCAATAATATCTGAAGAAAAAACACAAGGATTATATTTTCAAGAAAATTTAGAATTTTATACTATCACAACTTCTAAAGGAAAGAAACTTATACCTTTTCTATATTTTCTAAAAACTAAAGATGCTTCATTAGATGAAATATTTATTCCAGCCTTAAATCTTTTTATAGAAGAAGGTATTGGCGGGGAAAGAAGTACTGGAAAAGGACAATTTGACTTCTATGAAAAAGATGAATTAGATCTTCCGGACGATGGAGATCTTGAAATTACCTTATCTCTAAGTCTACCAAGAAGGGAAGAAGTAAATAATATCATATATTTTAATTTGGTAAAAAGGGATGGATTTATATATTATCAAAAACCAACAGGATACAGAAAAAAGACCCATTTCAAAATAGGAGAAGGATCCTTAGTAAGGATACCTTACATAGGAGAAAATATAGATGTATCGCCAATAAAAGATATGAGAGTTATCTCATATGGAAAATCCATTGGTTGGAAATTTTCATGAGGAAGGGGATAAAAAATGGAGATTACAAAAATGAAGATTAAGATAAAAACTATAACCCCTACTTTAATAAGAAGTGGTGAAGAGCTTTCCAATGTCACAGATTGTGTTATACAAGGAAATGAACTAAAAATAATAGATAAGGAAAAACTTTTAAATATATTTAAAGGAAAAGATCCCAAATCTTTTGTAGTTGAGCTTTCAAATACAATAATTAACGAAAGAAGAACTATATATGATTTTCTAAATAATAAAAACATTAATATAGATCAAGTAACAAAATATACTCTTAAAGTTAAAAGCAAAATAGATCCTTCTGAGAGAAGAAGCATATATATGCCAATAACTACAGGAAATAAAGCATACATTCCAGGAAGTACTTTAAAAGGAATCATAAGAAGTGCTCTATTATTCTACTATTTAGATGAAAAATCAAGTAAGGGTCAAAATCAACTTGATATAAAGCAAGAAATTGATAAAGCTTTAAGTGAAAAGCCAAAAGATGCCTCTACAGATATTATGAAGTACATAATAGTAAGAGATACTAATGGAATTCCATTTACAGAATTGGAACTTTACAAAATAGAAAGAATACCACACAAAGGGATTTCTCAATATATATTAGCAATACCTGGCTCAAAGGATTTTTATACAGAGATAACTTTTAATGTCTACAGCCCAAAAATTCCCAACTATTGGGTCAAGTTTTTTGAGAAGAAAGAAGATAATCTCTGGGAAGCTCTGAGAAACTATTCTATAAAATTAGTTAAAAAAGAAATAGAACTTTTAGAGAAGTTAATAAACAAGGGAAAAAATAATGGAAACAATGCTTTTAATGACTTAAAAAAGCATTATGAAGAGGTATTAAAAAGGTCTGAAACAGGAGAAAATAAAAATCTTATATATATACCTATAGGATTTGGAAAAACCTACTATTTTAACTCCTTAGGATATTTTAATAATAAATGTCCTAAACCTAATAACCCAAAAGTCTTTCCATCCACAAGATGGGCTTTAAAAATAGGAGAAAAATATTATCCATTAGGGTGGTGTGCATTATTAAGATATGAGTAAATTAATATGTGCTCTTGTACCAAAGGGTGGAGACAAATATATTTATCATTTTAATGATAATGAAAGTTCTAATAAAAAATCCTTTGAAGGAAATTCTACTATTGAAGCAATAACCCAATATCTTATCTCTCAAAATGAAGAATTTAAAATTCTCCTCTTAAGACCTGAATCTATTGAAAAAGATCAAGAAGAAAAATTAATATCAGAACTTTTAAAATACCGTGTTCCTAAGAAGAATATTAAATGTGTAGAGGTTCCAGTAAAAGGAAATTATGAAAGCAAAAAATTCAATCTAAATAATCATACAATTACTGCAGATATAACTTTTTTAGCCATGCAAGATAGTACTGATGATGATATTAAGGAAATAATTTTGGATGTATCAAGAGGATTAAATTTTCAGATTTTAGTTATCGTGGATGCATATAGAAGATTTCTTGTAGCTCAACAAGCAAAAAACTATATTGATAAAGCTAAATGCCCAAAATTTTATTATGTATATCTCACCCCAGTAAATCTAAAGGAGAAAGAGTATGAAGTAACATTTGAAGAAACCAAAACACCTTTCTTTGTTGATTATTTTAAAGATGTAAATAAGCTTCCTTTTAAATTTGATACAGAATACTACCAAGACCCCTTACCCTTTTACCAAGAACTCAACTTCATTAAAGAAATAATTTCTTGTGTTAATGAATGTATATCCGCTATAAAAAGAGGATTTGCTTTAGCCTTTCTTACCATAATAAATTGGAATAATATTGAAAGATTATTGGCCCTATCCTATGAAAAACTTACTTTAAAAAGAATAAAAGAATTAATTGAGACCTTCTCGATAGAAAAAGATAATACTAAAGAAATAAAATTATCTATGGAATACTCTTTGGGAAAGCTATGGATCTACATATATCTTCTTGAAACCTTTTATAAAATATATAAGGAATATGAGAACAAAATAGAGATGGAAGAACATAGAAAATGGGTAAAAATAGAAACCTTAAGAGACTTTAATGAAAAGATAATCAAGAATCATTTTAAAGAAACCAGCTCATATACATTACTGGACAATGAGTTGGAAAACTTCAAAAAGATATTTAAAGAAGGTAATATAGAAACAAAACCCCCATCTTCAAACCCGGAAAGAAACTTTAATGCTCATGCGGGATTACTATATGAATTTATAGATCAAGATTACAAAAATTATAGATTATCTTATAAATTAGGAGAAATTCTTGATAAAGATCACAAAAAGAAAATAGAAGATTATGTAAAAGATTATTTAAAAGCTTGGACATAAAAAAATGAAAAATATACTGCTATCACTCATAGGAATTGGAAAAGGACAAAATGGGAAAGGATATATTAAGACAAAATATAAATTTGAGAATGGACAAATCTACGAGACTGCCTTTTTCGGATCAGCCTTATATCGATATATATCTACTGAGAAAAATATAGATAAATGGTTTATCTTTGGAACCAATAAATCTTCCTGGTCTGAAATCATAGACACTGTAGAAGAGAATCAAGATATTTTAGAAGAACTCTATATTAAAGTAAGGGATGAAGAAAAAAATGGAATATCAAAAAATACATTAAAAGAATGGCAAGAAAAACTTTCTAAGTTTATACCAGGAATAGAGCTTATTCTTACAGACCCTTTAGACTATAAATTCTATGTGGAATTTTTAATCAAAAATCTTCCTGATGATGACCTTTTCATGATACTTGATATTACCCATGGTTATAGATTTATGCCCTTTATCCTCAGTTTCTCCTTAATGTATATAAAAAATTTCAAAAAAATAGCAGACTTAGATATATACTATGGAGCCTTTGAAATGAAAAGGGAAGTGACACCTGTAATAAAAATAGACTTTATAAATGAACTATTCAAGCTGTCCACCTCTTATGAACTTTATAAATATTCGGGATATTTTCCTGAAATCCTAAAAAATCTCGGAATTCAAAATACACAAAACATTTATTTCCAAATTGAGATGAATTGGAGACCACAAAAAGAATTAAGAGACATTATTACAAAACTGGAAAATATTAAAGAGGAATACAAAGTTGTATGTGCTAAAAATATCAAGAAAGAATTACAACCCCTTCTTGAAAAGGAACTATTAGAAGATCGTATGGTAGAAAGAGCAAAATACTTTTTTGAGAAAAATCAGTATCTGAAAAGCCTTATATTAATATATGAGGCTATAACCATATGTATGTTAAAAAGATCGGGAGTTAGTAATATACATGAAATCTCAAATAGGAAAGATTTCATAAGGGATAAAATTCCTCAAATATTAAAAGAAGAATGGATGCAGAATACTTTTAAAACCTTGGAAGGAGTAAGAAATAGCGCTGTGCATGGAAATATAAGAGATAACTCTATATATCAACATATAAAGGATAAAGAAAAATTTTCTGAACTTTTTAAATCATCATTAACTCTTTATGAAAAACTTAAAAAATAATCTTCTTTAAAATTACTTTAATTGACTTTTACCTCATAATTGAGTAAAAAAATAAATGCTATGTGGACAAAATTAGATTGTTATCCATGTTTTTTAAAACAAGCTCTTTCTGCATTAAAGAGATCTAATTTATCTGAAGAAAAAAAGATTGAGATAATAAGAAAAACTGCTGAGTATATATCTACTTTGTCCCCCACAGAATCCCCAGCCTATAATACCTACCTTACCTTTAAAAAAATCTATGAGATGGCAGATCTTAAAGATCCCTATTATGAGGAAAAGAAACATTACAATAACTTAGCCCTTAAGCTATATGATACTCTTAAAAATATTGTAGAGACCTCTGAAGACCCTCTTTATACAGCTATAAAAGTTGCTATAGCAGGAAATATAATTGATCTTGGCATCCTTGATATATCTAAATTAAATTTAAGGGAATATATTAAAGATATCATAAATACACCTCTTGCCATAGATCATTATCACTATTTTAAACAAGAACTGGAAGAGACAGATGAGATTCTTTATCTTTTGGACAATGCAGGCGAAATAGTATTTGATAGGATTCTGATAGAAGAATTATCTAAAACAAAAAACATTATAAGTGTGGTAAATGAATACCCCATAATAAACGACGCCATACTTGAAGATGCAATAGAGGTTGGACTTAATAAGTACTCTAAAGTAATTACCACAGGATCAGGATCTGTAGGAAAGCCACCTGAACTTGGATCTAAAGAATATCAAGATATATTTTATAATTCAAAATTAATCATATCAAAAGGACAAGCAAATTACGAAGGTTTAGAGGGAAGAGGCTATAATATATTCTTCCTACTTAAGGCAAAATGTGAAATTGTGGCAAAGAATTTAGGTGTAAACGAAGGAGACTCAGTATTTTTATACGAAAAGGCTAATCAAAAGAGATTATAGCAAGAGATCTATCTAAAACTAAATTATAAACTTTATCTTCCACAAAAACTTTTACAAAATAATAATTATCTTTTTCTTCCACTTCTACTTGAATATCTTCCTCCTTTATTATTCCTTTAACCCTCATAAAATCTTTAATTACATCCTTAATATTATCCTTTGAAACCTCTCCTACCCTTTCCACTTCTCTTATTACATAGCCTGATCCTCTTTCATCCCCTACAAGCTCTATAGTAGCATATATAAGATCCAAAGGTCTCAAATAATAACATAAAAGTAGATTTCTATTTTCAGGAAGAAGCAAAACCTTAGGATCTATATTTTTCAAAGAATAGGGTATAGCTAAAATCAAATCTCCTTTCTTAATAAAATTTTTATAACCTTCTATTGATTTACTTTCTAATACCTCTAATACTAACTCTACATACGGAAATTTGCCTAAAATTACACTTTTTACCTTTGCCAAGACTAAACTCTTGTTTTCAACAATTGGCATACTTTGGGCAAAGGTATATTGATAAAGAAACAAAAGGCTTAAAACCATGATCAAAAACTTTATAACATTCATTTCTTCTCCTCCCTTTTTATTACAAAACTACAATTTTTATTATATAATATTCACTAATTGAGAACTAAAATTCCATCGAGGGAGGTTAAAGATGCGAAGGGGTATATCGATTCTACTAACAATTTTTATCTTTCTATCCTTATTATTTACCTTCACCTTTGCCCAAACTATACCAATCACCAAAGTACACATAATGCCACCTCATGAAAAACTCTTAAACAAGAAAGTTGATCTTCCAAAACTTCCTGAAGTAACCCCCGAAAACATACCCCAAGGAACAAGAATCTATGGAACTATTGAAAAAGCCCAAGGAATAGGTAAAGCTATTGTAATTCCAGTAGAATTTACAGATAAGCCAAAACAACCAGATAATATTATTCCTTCAAACTACTTTAATCTACTTTTTAACAGTATTGGAGCAGACTGGAGTACTATCAACCCATACAATGTGGGAAGTGTAAAAGAATTTTATTTAGAAAATTCCTATAACCAATTTGATATCACAGCTACCATACTTCCTTGGTACACAGCAAGATATACCTATACCACATATATAAACGATGGAAATTATGGCATTAACGGAGGAGTTTTTGTATTAGTAAGAGAAGTCTTACAAAATGCAGTCAACAATGGTTATGATTTAAGAAATTATGATGTAATTTTTATTATCCATTCTGGACAAGGTGCAGAATGGACAGGAGATACCAATGATATATGGTCTCACTCATCTGCGGTCTATGTAACTATAAATGGTCAACAAGTTCCAGTTAGATACACTATTCAGCCAGAGTACATGTTAGATTATGATTCTAATGGTAATCCCGTAATAGTTCCTCAAACAGTAGGAGTTTTTGTACATGAGATGGGGCATGCCTTTGGAAGACTTCCAGATCTTTATGATAGAGATTATTCTTCCTTAGGTCTTGGAAGATGGAGTCTTATGGCAGGAGGATCATGGAATGGACCTATCGGTCCTGGAGGATATACCCTTGGTGGTGGACCTTCCCATTTTGATGCATGGAGCAAAATTCAGCTTGGGTGGGTCACACCAATTGTTCCAAAAGATAATCTAACTAATGTGATAATTCCACCAGTTGAAAAAGATCCTGTAGTATATAAACTTTGGACCGACGGAGCTGAAGGACCTCAATACTTTCTATTGGAAAATAGACAAGCTATAGGCTTTGATCGTTTCTTAAGAGGGTTTGGACTTCTTATATATCATGTAGATGAAAATATGAGAAATTATCAAAATGACGTTGAGTGGTATCCAGGACTTGACCCCACATTACATTATCTTGTAGCTCTTGAACAAGCAAATGGTTTGTGGCAACTTGAAAAACGTCAATCTTCTGGAAATCCTGGACACCCATATCCTGGATCTACAGGAAATACTACCTTTGATGCCAAAAGTACACCAAATAGCAATGCTTATGGAGAAATTCCTACAGGAGTTGCTGTCAGAAATATTGCAGTTTCAGGAGAAAATATCACTTGTGATATATCTGTTAAACAGGAGGCTGTGCCATCCGCACCAACCTTTATATCCCATTTTGCTTGGCTAAATGAGAATCCAAACACTTTAAGACCTCTCTTTAAATGGTCAGCTCCAAATAGTACAGAAAGCCAACTTCAAGTAGCAGAGGATCCAAACTTTACAAATATAATCATTGATATAACTACAGATAAATCTGAATATAGACCAACCCTTGATGAAACCTTAAAACCTGGAACCACTTATTATGCAAGGGTAAGATCTAAAAACTCTGCAGGTTACTCTCCATGGACAACAAAATCCTTCACAACCCCATCAACCCTTGAAGCCTTACTTGTATCCGATGATGGAGGAAACTATGGTATAGCACCATATATTGAGAAGGCTTTAATAGATGCTAACATAAACTATTTTATAATAGATGTATTTAATGATAATGCTGTACCTTCAGCAGATGATATGGCACTATTCAATTTTGTAGTATGGGCAGGAGATTGGGGAGCTATATACGATTCATCAGTTCAAGATGAGATAATGAAATATTTAGATAATGGTGGAAAATTATTTATATCAAGCCAAGACCTTGGTTGGGGATACTATGCAGGTTATATTAGTTCAACCTTCTATAATCAATACCTAAGAGCAGAATTTGTACAAGATGATGTAGGGATATATTCTGTAAAAGGAATAAATAATACTCCATTCGCAAATATTTCCTTTAATATTAATACAAGGGACTCCGCCATGAACCAAGCATACTTAGATGAAATTGACCCATTAGAAGGTGCAGTACCTATCTTCTTATATAATCCTAACGCTTCACCATCTCCTGTAATGCCTGAAATAAAAATTCCAGATAAAATAAAGGTAAAGAAATCCCCAACTATTGTTAACAAAATTATAGCCTCATCAGGTACAGCAGGTTTATATTATATAGATCCAGAAAAACACTTCGGTGTAGTGTATCTTGCCTTTGGCTTAGAAGGGGTAGATCCATCAATATCTGGAACAATAATGAAAAAGGTTAAAGATTTACTTACAAATCCTCCAAGTATAACTGCTACAGCAACTTCCGTATTTGATCCTTCTAAAGGAGAAAATTGCAATATCAACATAACAGTATCAGACGAAACGGGCTATTCTTATCTCACAATAAAGATCTATAACACTATAAATGGTCAAAAGAATATGTTAGTTAAGACCTTAGCCAACAATATTAAGGTTTTCAACGGTACATATAATTATTCATGGGATGGAAAAGATGAAAGTGGAGCTTTACAGCCATACGGAAGATATATAATTGAAATAACTGCCAAAGATGAAACAAATAATATTAACATAAAGAATTTATTTACTACCATACCTTCCGGTCTACCATTGTCACTTGTAAATGTAACAAAATTCACAAAAACCTTTAATCCTAAAGATGGTCCCGCTGAAATATTCTTCAATATAACTCAAAACGCAAAAGTAAAATTCGTAGTTTATGATCTTTCTGGTGTAAAACTATATGAAAGAGATTTAGGATACTTACCAGCAGGCGATTACAGCATCCTTTGGGATGGAACAAACTGGAAAGGCCAAACCTTAAAGAATGGTCTATATCTATTCCAGATTGTAGCAACATCTGACCAAGGAGAAGTAAGAATAAATAGATTCATAGGTATACTGAAGTAATATTTAATAATTTGGTAGGATATGAAGGAGGATTAAAACTATGAAAAAAATTATTTTGATTAGTATAATTAGCTTATTTCTTTTATCGTATACCTTTGCAAGTAGCACAGGGGGAGCCTTCTCCCCCGTCATTCTTAATGCAAGATCAGCTGGAATGGGAGAGGCATATGTGGCAATCTCTGACGATTTAGGTGGGTTAGTATATAACCCAGCAGGTCTCACAAATATAAATTTAGTAACCTTAGGCTTTAACCATCTACAGATACCACAAGGATTTACAAGAGTAGAGTTTATAGGAGTAAGTTACAATATCAATGGAACTATTGTAGGAGCTGGAATAGAAGCCAAAGGAATTACCAATGAAGAAGAACTTCTTTTCCCATTTCAAGAAAATGCAGTAAGTTTAAACATAGCAAGAAAAATTCTTCCCAACTTAAGCTTAGGATTTAGAGGACACTTTTATTCAGCTACTCTTGATACTGCTTCAGGAGTAGGATTTGGATTTGATCTTGGAGCTATATATGAAGTAAATAATATGTTAAAAATAGGCGCTTGTTGGTACAATCCTATAAGCTATCTTAAGTGGAGTACTGGAACTATAGAATCGGTAGGAAAAGAAGATTTAGTTTTAGGAACTTACATAAATTTAGATCTTAAATCCTTCTTATTATCCTTAGCATTAGACCTATCTCTATATGACAAAATGTATTTCTATCAAAGACTACATTTAGGATCAGAGTTAAAAATATCCGGAACTCCCATACTTTTAAGAACTGGATATAATGGAGAAAAAAATACTTTCAGCTTGGGAGTAGGACTTAATCTCAACAATATCCAATTTGATTATGCATTCCTCTATTCAAAAGATCTTTCTAATCAACATGTTTTTGGACTCGCGTTAAAATTTTAAGATAAGCTTAAAGATTTATAGAGAAAAAGGCCTCCCTTAAATCGGGAGGCCTTTTTATTTTGTAAAAAATAGACAATTTTGTGATACAATTTAAAAATAGCAGAAAGGAGATAAATTATGTGTGGTAGATTTACCCTTATTCAAGTAGAAAAAATACCTGAGAGATTTGATGTAAAGATTTTAGGTGAAGTTAATTTAAAAAAAAGATATAATATTTCACCCGATCAACCTGTACCCATAGTTTTTCAGGAAAGTCCTAATAAATTAGAAGAAATGATATGGGGATTTATACCCCACTGGGCAAAAGAAAGGCCAAAAGAAAGACCTATAAATGCAAGAGCAGAATCCCTTCTTGAAAAAGCTATGTTTAAAGATTCCTTTTTGAAAAGACGTTGCTTAGTACCTTCTGATGGATTTTATGAATGGAAAAAAGTGGGCAAAGAAAAAATACCTTATTATATTAAAATGAAAGACAATTCTCTTTTTGCCTTTGCAGGAATCTATGATATTTGGATTAGTCCTGAGGGAAAGCCAATTAAAACCTTCACCATAATAACCACAGAACCAAATGAACTGGTTAGAGAAATTCATGAAAGAATGCCCGTAATACTTAGTAAAGAAGAGGAGAAAATATGGGTGAATAAGGAAGAAAAAGATATAGAAAAGCTTCTTTCCCTTTTAGAACCTTATCCTGCAGATGAAATGGAAGCATATCCTGTATCCAAAAAGGTAAATAATCCTCAAAATGATTCTGAGGACCTTATCAGACCTGTAAAAATCTTTTATATAAAAGGACAAAACAGACTTGATCTTTAATTATGCTTTTCTATCCAATCATAAATAGTATTATAAAACTTATCTTTATATTCCTCATCCTCAAAAAGTTCATGATATCCTCCAGGAAATTCTATTAAACTTTTATCTACCACAGTAAGTTTTTTGAAAAATTCTCTTGCTCCGTTTGGATCCACATATCTATCATCAGTTGGTACAAGGATTAAAGTTGGTACCTTCATATCCTTAGCCTTTTCATGAGCTATCCTAATATTTTCAATCATACTCAATCCAAGCCTAAAAGATATCTTACTATGCATGAGAGGGTCACTTGCCACTTTCTTAATTACCTCTTTATTTCTGGATAGATACTCTGGGTCTAATTTATTATTCACAGTAACATGGGGAAAAAGCCTGCCAATGCTTCTTGCCATAATATTGGTTAAAGGGTCTACTCTTATCCCTAAGGCTGGAGCAGATACTACAAGACTTTTAATTCTTTCTTGCTTTTCCTGAGTATATCTTACAGCAATAAGTCCCCCAAGACTATGTCCAAAAATATGAAACTTAGGAATACCAAAAGTGACATCATCAATTATACTTAAAATCTCTTCAATTGTAGTATCTCCTCTCTTTCCATCACTCCTACCATGCCCTGGATGATCAAAGGTAACAACCCCATATTCCATATTTACAAAATCTTCTACCATTTTTCTATATCTTCCGCTATGCTCTCCAAGACCATGTACAATAACCACCCATCCCTTCTTAGGATTACCCTCTCTTAAGGAATAAATCATTTTTAAGACCCCCTTGTCTTAATAATTTACCATCCCACAAAAGGCTTTACTATGGTATAAACATAGAAAATACCAGAAATTATAGAAACAATATCCTGCCAACCTTTTATAAATACTTCAGGTACAAATATAATATCATTTTCTTTTATTTCAATATCAAGATCACTTCTTCCTTTATTAACTATTTCATTCATATTTATAGGAATAACTTGAGTTTTACCTTCTATCTCTCTTACCACAGCAACTCTTCCCAGATCTGCCCTATCTTTCAAACCACCCGCCATACTTATATACTCAGTAAGCTTACGTCCCTCTCTATACTCATAGGCAGCAGGATTATTAACTTGCCCCAATACATAAACCAATCTTCTCAACTCAGGTATATAAATTGCATCTCCATCTTTAAGTTCCAAATTATCCCTATCTATTCCCATCACAGCGTTATCTACGCTAAATTCATATACTACTTTCTTACCATTTTCTATTCTTTCTAACTGCCCTCTTTCTCTTGATGCCTTCTCTGTAATTCCCCCTGCCTTTAACAAAATATCCCTTATTCTATCTCCAGCAACTATCTCATATACACCCGGATTTCTTACCTGCCCAATTATCTTTACACTCTTTGTTATTGGTGGTACATATATCACATCCCCTGGATCTACCTTTATATCTTCTTCACTCTTCTCCCCTAATACTAATACCCTGTATAAGTCAACTACTACTTTGCTATCCTCTCTTCCACCTTTCCTTATCTCTATATTCCTCGTACTTCCATTTGGTAATATCCCTCCCGCTCTCCTTATTAATTCACTTACCTTCGCCCCCATTACCGCTTCACCTATTAATTCCGCTGTCTCCACTCCTTGTGCCACTGTCTTCGCCTCTTCTACTAACTGTATTGGACCTGGTTTCTTCACAAATCCAAGTACATATACCCTCTTTTGTTCCCTTAGTATGGTTATGGCATCTCCATCCTTTATCTCTATGTTCGCCTCTTCCTTCTCTTTTTCTTTCCCATATATCAGTTTGTATAAATTGAGCTCTATCCTCTCACCATTTACTCTATCCAATACCGCATCATATAATGATGCCCTCTCTGTTAATCCCCCAGCCATATCTATTATATCTTTCAACCTCTCATTACCCCTTATCTCATATACACCAGGATTCCTTACCTGCCCAACTATCTTTACACTCTTTCCAATTATTGGTACATAAATAAAATCTCCCTCTTCCATATAGGGATTTTGCTCTATATCTCCATATTTTAAAAATCTCATGTAATCTACATTAATTACTTTATCTCCTCTTTTTATCTGTATATTTCTCGTAGAAGCAGAAGACTTTAAACCTCCAGCTATCTTTATCACATCATCAAGTGTACTCAAAGCAGAAACTTTATATGTCCCTGGATTTCCTACTTCTCCTGTTACTATTACATTTATTCTTTTAATATTTACAAGATCTACTATTATATTGGAACGAGGATAGAATCTTATTAATTGCCTTGATATCTCATTTGTTGCATCCTTCAACGTTACATTCAATACTTTTATATTTCCTACAAGAGGCACTAATACATATCCTGTAGGAGAAACTGTTAAGTTAAAACTCACAGTTTCATTTGTCTCTCTTATTATATATACTCTAAGAATATCTCCAGGTCCTAATAAATATTTCTCCGGATCAATAACTTTTCCCGAATATATACCTTCTACTCCAACTTCTCCTTCTTGAGCATATGCTACTAAAGATATAACTAAAAAGAAAAGTAATAAAAAGTATATTTTCTTTTTCATCTTCATCCCCCTAATCACTTTTCACAGGAATATTTATTACATCTCCATCTTCAAGAAGGATGTTTACACTCTCATCTTTATCTTTATAATATTTGGAAAGATCTAAATTAATTATCTGCTTTTTCTCTGTAATATACCTTTCAATTACAACATTTTTAATATCAGCCCTTACTGTAAATCCCCCTGCCATCTCTATTAAATCCACAATCTTTTCTCCCGCCTTTACTTCATACATACCGGGTACCTTAACTTCTCCAAGCACCCTTACAGTCTTTTCTTTTAATGGTACATAGATTATATCTCCAGGCACTATTTTTATATTTTCTTCTTCTGTATCTCCCTTTATCAAAACTTTAAAAAGATCTATCTCTTTTATTAACTTATTATCTCTTATCACTTGAACCCTTCTTTGACTTCCCGCAGTAAGTATTCCTCCCGACATTCTTATAAGTTCACTAACCTTTGTATTCTCGCTAATTTCTTCTGGAATTTGAGAGGTATAAGTTGCTTTTTCGGAAGTGCTTTCCCTAATTATAAAAGATTTAGGATTTTGAACATAACCAAGCACATAAACCCTTTTTGCCCTTTCTGGAACTACCAATGTGTCTCCTTCGTTTAAAACAATATTTTCTTTATCATCTTTTTCATAAATCAATTTATATAAATTAACTGGAATAATCTCTTTTTTATCCTTTCCCTGCCTCTCTACATAAGCGGAAAATAGATCTGCCTTAGGAGTAAACCCACTAACTATATTTATTACATCTCTTAAAGTCTCACCCTCTTTTATTTCTACCATTCCTGGATTTTGTACTTCTCCAAAAACCTTTACTATCTTTTTAACAATAGGCACATATATTGTATCTCCCTCTCTAATATCAGGATTTCCTTTTTCATCCCCAAATTTTACATATTTCAAATAATCTATTGAAATAACACTATTTCCTCTTTTTATCTCTATATTTCTTGTAGAAGCAGAAGATTTTAAACCTCCAGCTGTCTTTATTACATCGTCAAGAGTACTCAAAGCAGAAACCAAGTATGACCCGGGATTCATAACCTCACCAGTTATTGATATTTTCATATATCTTGGAAATATAAGTTCAAGTTCTACTCTACTTCTTGGATAATAAGCTAAAATTTTTCTTGAAACTTCTTTGCTTGCTTCTGAAAGGGTCAAACCAGCCACTTTTATACTTCCAGCCACAAGAAGATTTATAGCTCCCGTTGGAGATACAAAAAGCTCGTAAATATCAGGTTCACCTGTTTCTTTAAGGATATAAACTCTTAACTTATCTCCAACCCCAAGAATATATTTATCAGGATCTACAGGTCTTCCAAAAAAAACATCTGAAGATAACTTTGTGATTGTATAGGTTTGGGCTGAAGATACAGAAAATAAAAAGATTATTCCAAATATGATCAACAAGACTATTTTTCTCATCTTTATCCCCCAATCACTATATTTTCTCTTTATTTTAACACAAAAAAATCATATAAATAGAGAAAATTAAGTTTTATTTCTTAATCTTCTCAAAATTCAGAAGGTCCATTGTGTCATCTTTTAGTGCCATTGCATATATCTTTTTCTTTGTCAGATATTTTACTATTTCGTCTGAAAGATATAAAGAGGAAAAAATGGGAATAATCTCCTTTCCTTTATACTCTGGAAAATAATCTTCTATCTCTCTCAATACATTCATAAACTCATTTATATATTCCACCTTGAGGGTAGATTTTGTCTCATTTATTATTACCTTATCATTCCACATTGCTATCACATCAAACTCTCTCATTTTGCTCCTGTCTTTTACATTTCTTTTTCTAATTCTTACACCCAAAAAATCCAATTCTTCAGCCCCAAAATATTCTTTTGCAATTCTTGGAATATTTGGGGCTACTATATCTTCTACTAATGTACCCATTTTGTTTGCAAGCTCTCCCCACATTTTATACATCTTCTTTCTATCTTCATTCATCTCCTCTTTAAAGGCCTCTAAAGATGCCTCCAGCCTTCTTAAAGCTACATCAGTATTAACTATAAACTGTCCAAGCAAACTCTCAAGCTTCAATATTCTATCACTAAGCTTTGCCATCTTTTCTAATTACCTCCTAAATATTTTATTTTCTTTTTCCACTAAAGCTCTTGCTATATCCTCATATTCTAAAGGCTTGTAACCAAAACCTTTTGAAAGTATATGCCTTCCTATATCAAACATTGCCTCAATACATCTTCTTAAAAAACTTTCACAAGACGCAGGATTCCTTACATCTGACAAAAACACCTCTAATGAGAGCTCTGAAAATTTCTCAAGTTTTGATAAATAATCTCCAATCAGGTTTAAATCATTTTGAATTCTTACTATATTTAACTTGGAAATAACCATCTCTTAAAGCCTCTAAGAAATCTTTTTCAGACAATT